>Ga0310695_10003900_pt1 | contig 28434 bp, 33 predicted proteins | sample RumenRJG_04DNA_FD_203882 | JGI IMG/M metagenome (GOLD analysis project Ga0310695, IMG submission 203882) | Bovine rumen microbial communities from Lethbridge, Alberta, Canada - RJG_04 (v2) (version 2) | ecosystem: Host-associated > Mammals > Digestive system > Stomach > Rumen | place: Canada... | reverse complement strand
GAACGCGGCTGACAGGCTTTACGGTATAACCATGCAGGAGAAGGGTGTATCAGCTCTTGTATCCGTTAACCTTATAGAAGACCAGCTGGATAAGGAAGAAGAAGAGCTTAAGAGGGCAAATAAGATAAGCTGATGCGGAGCTGTAAAAGAGGTATTTTATGAGTGAAGAGAAAAAGGGATTTTTCAGCAGGCTGATGTCCGGTATTTTCAGCGGTTTTTCCAATATCGATGAGGATTTTTACGAAGAACTGGAAGAGAACCTAATTATGGGAGATATCGGTGTTCATACCACCGAGGCTATACTGGATAATCTTAAAAGTAAGGTTAAAGAGAACCACATAAAGGAACCGTCTGAGTGCAGGCAGTTTCTTATAGACGAGATAAAGGCCCGGATGAAGGTGGAGGAGAGCGCTTATGATTTTGAAAATGAGACCAGCGTTGTCCTTGTTATCGGGGTTAACGGCGTAGGAAAGACCACCACCATCGGTAAGATGGCCATGCAGCTTAAAAGTGCCGGCAAGAAGGTCATTATGGCTGCGGCAGATACCTTTCGTGCCGCTGCGGGAGAGCAGCTGGAGATGTGGGCTAACCGGGCCGGAGTAGACATAATAAGCGGCCAGGAAGGGGCTGATCCGGCATCGGTAATATATGACGCCGTGAATGCGGCCAAGTCCAGAAAGGCTGATGTGCTCATTTGCGATACTGCCGGCAGGCTTCATAATAAGAAGAACCTTATGGCAGAGCTTGGGAAGATCGATAAGATCATTTCCGGGGAATTTCCCGAGGCCAGAAGGGAGACCTTCGTTGTGCTGGATGCTACCACGGGGCAGAACGCCCTGGTTCAGGCCAAGGAGTTTTCTGAGGTGGCGCAGGTTACAGGTATAATTCTTACCAAGATGGACGGAACGGCTAAGGGCGGAATCGCTGTGGCCATACAGTCGGAGCTGGGACTCCCGGTAAAATATATCGGGGTTGGAGAAGGAATAGAAGATTTGCAGAGATTTGATGCGGATAAATATGTAGATTCATTATTCTTCGCTTAATATCATGAGATCCATATATGGAAAGGTGGGGCAATGAGATGAATGAGCTGACACTTGATAAGTTTGAAGAGGCTGTGGAAGTGGTTATGCGGGTGACCAACAAGACTAAGCTGGTCTACAGCGATTATTTCAGCGAGCAGTCCGGTAATAAGGTATATTTTAAACCTGAGAATATGCAGGTTACGGGAGCATATAAGGTAAGAGGAGCTTACTATAAGATAAGCACCCTAAATAAGGCCGAGAGGGAAAAGGGTATTATATCCGCTTCTTCGGGTAATCATGCCCTGGGAGTTGCTTATGCAGCCAGACAGTACGGAATTAAGGCTACAGTCCTTATGCCTGCCACCACACCTCTTATTAAGGTGAATTCCACCAAGGATTTGGGAGCAGATGTTATCCTTTTCGGTAATGATTATGACGAGTCCTGCAAGGAGGCCTTAAGGATAGCAGAGGAAAAGGGACTTACCTTTGTTCATCCCTTTGATGATCTGGATGTGGCCTGCGGACAGGGAACCATAGCCATGGAGATCGTAAAGGAACTTCCTACGGTAGAGTACATTCTGGTGCCAGTAGGGGGCGGCGGCCTTGTTTGCGGGGTTGCTACACTTGCTAAAATGTTAAATCCAAATATAAAAATTATAGGTGTTGAATCTGCCGGAGCCAACTGCCTGGAGGTTTCCTTAAAACACCATGAAGTTACGGCCCTGCCGGAGGTTAACACCATAGCCGACGGTACTGCCATGAAATGTCCGGGGAAGACCATTTTCCCCTATATAGAGGAGAACTTGGACGGTATCATTACCGTGGAGGATTCGGAGCTTATAGTGGCCTTTCTTGATATGGTGGAGAACCACAAGATGGTGGTAGAGAATTCAGGACTTCTTTCCGTGGCTGCATTAAAGCACCTGGATGTGGAAGACAAGAAGGTGGTTTCCATCCTTACCGGAGGTAATATGGACGTTATTACCATGTCCTCCATCGTTCAGCACGGACTTATCCAGAGAGACCGTATATTTACGGTTTCGGTTCTTCTCCCCGACAAGCCAGGTGAGCTTACCAATGTGTCCAAGATCATCGCGGACGAGAAGGGCAACGTAGTTAAGCTGGAGCATAACCAGTTCGTATCTACCAATCGTAATGCGGCTGTGGAATTAAAGATTACCATGGAGGCCTTCGGAACGGAGCACAAGGAGCAGATCATACATGCCCTCCGCACCGGGGGTTACAGACCGAAGATCGTCATGACCATGTTATAGTCTGAAAAGCTGACAGGGGGACGTACCTTTTGTCATGTTTTGAGAAGAAATAAAAACAATGTTCTGTTTCACAAAAACATGACAAAAGGTACGTCCCCCTGTCAGCTTTGGTGCGCTGTCAAGAAAAAATACTTGACAGCTTTTTTTTATTGGTATATTATATAGCATGTTGTGAGGTGAGGAGTTTGGAGAATATTGTAGAACATACCATGTTATATGATTTCTATGGTGAACTTCTGACCGACCATCAGAAGCAGATCTACGAATACTACCTGGACGATTATTCCTTAAGCGAGATCGCGGAGGAAGCCGGTATTTCCAGACAGGGGGTTCATGATCTGATTAAGAGGTGCAATAAGATACTGTCTGATTATGAAGAGAAGCTGGGACTTGTATCTAAGTTCGAGGCAGCGAGAGTTAAGGTGGATGAGATCCACAGGCTGGCTAACGCCGACACTTCCCATAACAGCACGGTAAGAGAGATAGAGAGATTATCCGGTGAGATACTGGAGGCATTTTAGATATGGCATTTGATTCATTATCTGAGAAACTGCAGAATGTGTTTAAGAAGCTGCGGAGCAAGGGCAGCCTTACTGAAGAGGATGTTAAATCTGCATTAAAGGAAGTTAAGATGGCTCTTCTTGAGGCAGACGTTTCTTTTAAGGTTGTTAAGCAGTTTATTAAGTCTGTAGAAGAGCGGGCTGTGGGCGCAGACGTTATGAACGGCTTGAATCCAGGTCAGATGGTGATCAAGATAGTTAATGAGGAACTGGTCAGCCTTATGGGCTCCGAGACTACAGAGATTGACCTTTTATCATCGGATAAGGTTACTGTTATCATGATGGCCGGACTCCAGGGTGCAGGTAAGACCACCACCGTGGCTAAGATCGCCGGTAAGCTTAAGGCTAAGGGGAGAAGACCCCTTCTTGTTGCCTGTGACGTATACAGGCCGGCAGCTATCAAACAGCTGCAGATCAACGGGGAGAAGCAGGATGTTCCCGTATTTACCATGGGAGATAAGAATTCTCCTGTAGACATAGCCAAGGCCGCCGTTCTTCATGCTGAGAAGAACGGTAATAATGTTGTTATTCTGGATACAGCAGGTCGTCTTCATGTGGATGAGGACATGATGAACGAGCTGATATCAATAAAAGAAAATGTTAATGTACACCAGACTATCCTGGTTGTAGATGCTATGACAGGTCAGGATGCGGTTAACGTAGCCGGGACCTTTGATGAGAAGCTGGGACTGGACGGAGTCATCATCAGTAAGTTGGACGGTGACACCAGAGGCGGTGCCGCTCTTTCCATCAGGGCGGTTACAGGCAAGCCCATTTTATACGTGGGTATGGGAGAGAAGCTCTCCGACCTGGAGCAGTTTTATCCCGACCGTATGGCTTCCAGGATCTTAGGAATGGGAGATGTCCTTACCCTCATTGAGAAAGCCCAGACGGAGTTCGACGCCGAGAAGGCCAAGGAACTTGGTGCCAAGATTAAGAAGAATGAATTCGATTTCAACGATTATCTTGACCAGATGGGCCAGATGAAGAAGATGGGCGGATTGTCCTCCATCTTAGGGATGATGCCCGGTATGGGCGGTAAGCAGCTTAAGCAGATAGAGGATAATGTGGACGAGAAGAAGTTAGCCCACATCGAGGCCATCATTTTAAGCATGACCCCTCAGGAGAGAGCTAATCCCAAGCTGATGAATCCCAGCAGAAAGAATCGTATTGCCAGAGGCTGCGGTCTTGATATAGCAGAGGTTAACAGATTCATTAAACAATTCGAGCAGACCAAGAAGATGATGAAGCAGCTTCCCGGTATGATGAAGGGAAGAAGAGGCGGACTGTTCGGAGGCATGGGAGGGAAAATGCCCTTCGGTGGTTTTTGACCCGAAATATTCGCTTATACCGGAGAAATCCGTGTTATAGATTATGAATAATAATGAGGAGGTGAAATAAATGGCAGTAAAGATCAGACTCAGAAGAATGGGACAGAAGAAGGCTCCATACTACAGAATTATCGTTGCAGATTCAAGATCACCCAGAGACGGAAAATGTATCGAGGAGATCGGAACATACGATCCTACTAAGGATCCCAGCGTATTTAACGTAAATGAGGAACTTGCAAAGAAGTGGCTTTCTAACGGTGCACAGCCCACAGAGACAGTAAGCAAGATTTTTAAGCTTGCAGGAATCGAGAAATAAGGATTAAATGAGGTAGACTTATGAAAGAACTAGTAGAAGTTATTGCCAAAGCCCTCGTTGATAATCCGGATGAAGTTGTTGTTAAGGAAACTGTTAATGAGAAAGCTATCGTATTGGAGCTTAGTGTTGCTAAATCCGATATGGGCAAAGTCATCGGGAAACAGGGCCGCATAGCAAGATCCATCCGCTCTGTTGTGAAAGCGGCTGCATCCAAAGAGGATAAGAAAGTTATAGTTGAAATAATTCAATAATGGAAGACTTATTACAAGTGGGTGTTATCACCCAGACACATGGCGTCCGTGGGGAGGTTAAGGTTTTTCCTACAACCGATGACCCCGGGCGCTTTAAAAAACTGAAAAAAGTGCTCTTAGACACGGGAAAGGAAATGCGAGAGCTTGAGATCGAAAGCGTCAGATTCTTTAAGCAGTTCGTCATTTTGAAGTTCAAAGGCATTGACAGCCTTAATGATGTGGAGATTTATAAGAAGAAGAATCTCTATGTCACCAGGGAGAATGCCGTCAAACTTAAGAAAGACGAGTATTTTATCGCAGACCTCATAGGCATCTCAGTATTTGGAGAAGATGGCGATGAACTGGGTAAATTAAAAGACGTTTTAACAACAGGCGCAAATGATGTCTATGTTGTAGAAGGCGGGAAGTATGGAGAAGTGCTGATCCCGGCCATTAAAGAGTGTATTTTAAAGGTGGACATAGAAGGAAGACGCATGGAGGTTCATCTCCTTCCCGGACTTGTGGATTAGAGAGGACAGGCTTATGGATTTTCATATACTCACTATTTTCCCTGATATGATAAGAGAGGGGCTTAATACAAGTATCCTGGGCAGGGCACAGACTGCAGGTCTTATAAGTATAGACCCTGTTAATATCCGGGACTATACCCTGGATAAGCATGGCAAAGTGGATGATTACCCTTACGGCGGAGGTGCAGGCATGGTTATGCAGGCACAGCCGGTATATGACGCATTTACGGCGGTTAAGGACAAATGCAGGAGCGAGTCTCCCAGGGTTATTTACCTTACCCCTCAGGGCAGCACCTTTAACCAGGCAAAAGCCAGGGAGCTGGCAGAGGAAGAAGAACTCATATTCCTTTGCGGCCATTACGAAGGCATAGATGAACGGGTTTTAGAGGAGATCGTTACGGATAATATATCCATCGGCGATTATGTCCTTACGGGTGGTGAGCTTCCCTGTATGGTAATGATCGATGCCATTTCCAGATTGATTCCCGGGGTGTTGAATAATGATGTTTCCGCAGAGTTTGAGAGCTTTTACGATAACCTGCTTGAGTATCCCCAGTACTCCAGACCGGAGGAATGGAGAGGGAAGAAGGTGCCGGAGATTCTCCTTTCCGGTCACCATGCCAATGTTGAAAAATGGAGAAGAGAGCAGTCCCTTATAAGAACATATGAGAGACGGCCTGACCTGCTGGAGACGGCAAATTTAAGCAAAAAAGAGGAAGAATTTCTAGAAAAACTGAAGTAGAAAAGTTTTTCTTGCAATAATACATTATCTGTGATATCATATATATCCGTGAGATTGAGATTTAGAAGAAAGATGGTCCGCTGTTACATTAGGTATTAAGAACGTCACAATGTTTCTTCTGCAGTTTAAGAAGGAGGATCACAATGAACGACATTATTAAGAAGATCGAGGACGAGCAGTTAAGAGAAGTTGCTCAGTTCAACATCGGTGATACCGTAAGGGTTCACAACAAGATCAAAGAAGGTAACCGCGAGAGAATTCAGGTATTCGAAGGTATCGTTATTAAGAGACAGGGCGGTGGAAACCGTGAGACCTTCACAGTACGTAAGAATTCCAACGGTGTAGGCGTTGAGAAAACATGGCCGATTCACACACCTCTTATTGAGAAGATTGAGGTTGTGAGAAAAGGTAAAGTCAGAAGAGCTAAGTTATTCTATCTTCGTGATAGAGTTGGTAGGAAGGCTAAGGTTAAAGAGTTAATCAGATAGTGAAACCTTAAGGATTGGATTTAGTTCCAATCCTTTTTTTCGCGCTTTAAGCATTCTTAAGACTATGTTATAATATCTGAACGGAGGCCTGATATGAGCAATGAGTTAAGGTTTTATAAGCACAGACGTCGTATAAATAAAAAGACCAAGATCAAGTACCTGATCAGAGTTCTTATAGGACTGGGAGTGGCTGCTATCGCAGTCCTGCTTACCATTGCCTTCGGCAAACGTGAGTCTGTGGGAGATGCCGGCATGGCCCCTACCCTGGAACACGGCCAGGTGGTTATGGTGGACCGGGTAGCATATAATCTCTTCAGCCCCAAGAAGAATGAGATCATTGCATTTGCTCCAAATGGCGGAGAGCGTTCCGTTGTTTATATAAGACGTATTATAGGCCTTCCCGGAGACCGTATTCAGATCCTTAAGGGAAAGATATATATTAACGGCGAAGAATACCAGGATAAGTTCACCACCGAGCCTATTAAGCTGCCGGGGCTGGCAGACTCTGAAGTGACGGTGGGAGAAGGAGAATACTTTGTTCTGGGAGATAATCGGAATTTAAGTGAGGACAGCCGGTCTGAGGCCATCGGTAATGTAAAAAAGAAAGATATTATAGGAAAAGCCTGGTTTAGGGCAGCCCCCATTTTTAACATGGGATTCATTTAAACAGTTAACAGACGGGGAAAAAGAGATGAGTGAAGCAGGAAAGGACAGAAAAGTAAATATTAACTGGTATCCGGGCCATATGACTAAAGCCATGCGCCAGATGCAGGAAGATATTAAACTTATCGATCTTGTTATCGAGCTGGTGGATGCCAGGCTGCCCCTTTCGAGCAAGAATCCGGATATCGAAAAATTAAGCATAAATAAATCCAGAATTATTATTTTCAATAAATCCGATCTGGCGGATGATAAGGCAACTTCCCTTTGGGAGGCTTATTTCCGGGATAAGGGTTATCTCACGGTGAGGCTGGATGCCAGAAAAAATTCCGGCATGAAAGACATTAACGCTGTCGTAAGCAAAGCCGTAAGCGAGAAGACTGAAAGAGACAGAAAAAGAGGCATTAAGAATCGCCCTGTAAGAGCTATGGTGGTGGGCATACCTAATGTGGGCAAGTCCACATTTATTAATTCTTACGCCGGAAAGGCCTGCGCCAAAACCGGCAATAAACCCGGTGTCACTAAGGGGAAGCAGTGGATCAGGCTGAGCAAGACCCTTGAACTTCTTGATACACCGGGGGTTCTCTGGCCCAAGTTTGAGGATGAGGATACCGGGATCCGCCTTGCCATAGCGGGGTCAATTAACGATACCATCCTTAATATTGATGAACTTTCGGCCACTGCAGTTTCCATTTTTAAAGAGTCTTACCCCGGAATCCTTGAAACTTTCTACGGGGTAGATGAGACTAAGGACAACTACGGGGTGTTAAATGATATCGCCCTGAAGAGAAACTGTCTTAAAAAGGGAGGAGAGACGGATCTGTCAAAGGCTGCCATGCTTCTTTTGGATGATTTCAGGTCAGGCCGTCTGGGTAAAATAACCCTTGAAATTCCCTAGGTTTACGTTTAAAATTTTTGGTAGTGATTATTACTAGGAGGAAGAGTTTTGATGAATAATCCTGAAAATGAGATACAGGAGTTTGATGAGAGGGACAAGGAGCCCCGAAAGGAAGATAAGGACAGAAAGTCCTTTGTATTCGGTGAGGTTTTAAGCTACCTCCTCTACTTTTTCGGAGCCATTGTGGTTACCATCTTTATTCTTTCCTTTGTGGGACAGAGGATGGTGGTTAACGGTCCTTCCATGGAGAGCACCCTCTTTAACGGCGAAAGTGTTATTGTAGATAAGCTTTCCTATAGATTTTCCGATCCCCAGCGTTTTGATATTGTAGTTTTTCCTTATAAATTTGAAGAAAATACGGATTTTATTAAGCGTGTTATCGGCCTTCCCGGTGAAAAGGTAAGGATTGATAAAGAAGGACGCATTTATATTAACGGTGAAGTCCTGGATGAGCATTACGGTAAGGCCGTGATCATTGATCCGGGAAGGGCTGAGAAGGAGATTACCCTGGGAAGTGACGAGTATTTCGTTCTGGGAGATAATCGTAACAACAGTACTGACAGCAGAGATCCCTTCGTGGGCAACATTAAGAAGTCCGATTTTATCGGTAAGGCCTTTCTCCGGATATGGCCCCTTGACAAGATATGTTTTATCAAGCACCAGTGATTCTTATTTCGAGGTTAAAGGTTTGAAAGTACAGGATATAAAGAAAGAATTAGAGGCAGCACAGGTTGATATGCTGCCTCAATTAATAGAAAAATATAAGGACGATCCCAGATCCGGCGTTATAAAGCTCTTAGAATCCGCAGGAAAACGTATAAAGGCTCTGGAGGCGGAGAAGGCCCGTATAAAGGAGCTTTGGATGTACGAGGAGAAATACAGTGAATTCTCGGTTATCTGCGGCATAGATGAGGCCGGAAGAGGGCCCCTGGCCGGACCTGTGGTGGCAGGTGCCGTGGTTTTGCCCAAGGACTGCGATATATTATATATTAACGATTCCAAGAAATTAAGTGAAAAGAAAAGAGAGGAATTGTACGATATAATATACGAAAAGAGTCTTTGTGCAAATGTGGGTATAGTAGGACCGGAACGTATTGATGAGATCAATATACTGCAGGCTACATATGAAGCCATGAGGCAGGCCATTGCCGGACTGAGTGTTCAACCTGACCTTTTATTAAATGACGCTGTAACTATTCCTGATGTTAACATTCGGCAGGTCCCTATTATTAAAGGGGATGCCAGAAGTATATCCATCGGGGCGGCAAGTATCATTGCAAAGGTTACCAGGGACCGGATCATGAAGGAAATGGATGAGAAGTATCCCGAGTACGGTTTTGCGGGTCATAAAGGTTATGGCAGCGCGGCGCATATTGAGACCATAGAGAGAATCGGTCCCTGTCCCATACACAGAAGGTCTTTTATTAAGAATTTTAATATTCCGGACAAAAGTAGCTGGAAATACTGATTCATTAATCGGGGGATGAAAATGGCACTTAATATCGGCAGTGGATTCATTGACAGAAAATCATTCGGTAAGGCAGGCAGGACTGAGAGCACTAATGCCCCATCCAAGGCAAATGCATCCTCAGAGGGTAAGCTGCTTACCATAGGAGATTTGAAGCCGGGACACGAGTTTCGGGCTACCATTACCGATGTCAATAATAATACCATAAGACTTAAGCTGTCTGACGGACAACAGATCAGCGCCCGTCTTGATTCCTCGGGAGATTTTAACATAGGGGAAGATATTACCTTTACGGTGAAATCTAATGACGGTCACCAGATCGATATATCCCCGGCTAAGATTCCCACGGAGGTGAACCCCACTCTGTTAAAGGCATTGGCTGCGGCAGATATGCCGGCTAACCCGGCCAACCTGGAAATGGTCCGTGTTATGATGGATGAGCAGCTCCCCATAGATAAGAGCAGCTTGCAAAGCATGCATCGTCAGGTGCTTAATAATCCCGGGGCACCGGTGCAGGACCTGGCGCAGATGACCAAGTTTAATATCCCCATTACCCCTGAGAATGTTACACAATTTGAGAATTATAAGAATTTCGAGAACCAGATATCAAAGGAGCTGGTGCAGCTATCAAAGGAGCTTACTGATAATCTGGAGGAGTTAAGTTTTGCAAAAATGCCTGAGGGACAGGCAGAGACCCCGGCACAGGTGGAAGGCTTGGCACAGGCAGGGACCCGGGTACAGGGGGAGGTTTCTTCCGCCGTAGATACTGCCCGGGATAATACTTTGGGAGAAATGGTAAAAAGCCTTGGAATAGAGGCAAGCCCGGAAGAATTGGCGATGGTCTCCAACCTTGATATTACGGGAGATACGGCTGCGGTAGAGGCTGCCTTAAAGCAGATAGCAGACGGCGGCGCGCCCCAGGCTCTTGAATATAATGATATGCTCTTAGAGATCGCCCTGGATGAACCCTTGGGGACGGAGTCAGTGGCTCAAAATAATGAACCCTTGGGGACGGAGTCAGTGGCTCAAAATTACGAGTCCTTGGGACGCACTGCTGAGCAGATGCAGTCGAATGAACTCTTGGGGACGGGGTCAGTGGCTCAGGAAAATATCCCGGCTGAGAATAAAGACGTGGCCCGTGAGAGCCTCCCGGCAGAGAATAAAGCTCCGTTGGAGGAACTGCCCCAGACCCTGGCTCAGGAACTTACCCCGGAAGAGAGAAGCGATCTTTCCAATGCATTAAAAAATATTAAATTGCCCGAAACAGTTGTAAATGCTGTAAAAGATGGCTCGATTACAGATAAGGAATTATTGAAAGAAATTAAAGACAAATTTGATAATGATAAGGGCAGCCTAAAACAGATACTGGACCAGACCATCCTTTCCGACAAGAATTACAAGAAGATGCTCGGCAACGCCATCTCAAAGCAGTGGTTCTTAAAACCCTCAGAGGTAGGAGAAGAGCAGAAGGTATCCAACCTCTACGAGAAACTGAACCGCCAGATGAAGATGGTATCAGAACAGACGGCGAACTTAAATACCGCCGGCAAGAATAATATTATGCAACTGGCCACCAATACTTCAAGCAATATGGATTTCATGAATCATGTAAACCAGCAGTATGCCTATGTTCAGATTCCGGTTCACATCAACGGTGAGGACAAGCAGAGCGATCTTTATGTATTCTCTAACAAGAAGAACCTTTCCGACAAGGAAGGGGAGATCAAGGCCCTGCTTCACCTGGATATGGATGCCTTAGGCGCGGTAGATGCCTTTATGAAACTGCAGGATACCAAGCTGGATACCAAGTTCACCCTGGATAATGACCTTTCCTATAAGCTTTTTGAGGATCATATCTCTGAACTTACCACCAGACTGGAGGCTAAGGGTTACAATTGCAAGATTACTTTCGATATGGGTAATGAACCTGTTGATTTTGTTGAGGATTTTATGAAACAGGGCCAGAACGCCGGAGTTTCACAAAGGTTATCTTTCGACGTCAGGGCTTAGGAGGCAGACATGGAATACAAAGATCCGAGAGACGAACAACAGCATAAAGATAAAACGGCGGTTGCCTTAAAGTACGATCCCGGAGATGTGGCACCTAAGATCATTGCTACAGGTAAGGGCTACATTGCGGACAAGATCATTGAGCAGGCCAAGCAGGATGATGTGCCTTTGTACAAAGACACGAAACTTGCCAAGACCCTGTCTAAGCTTGAGATCGGGGATATGATCCCCAGGGAGCTTTACGCTGCAGTGGCTGAGATTCTCGTATATGTTGATAATATGGAGAAGCTTAAATCCAAGCTGGACAGGGACAGATAGATGGATAATAAAAGAGGTGTAGGGACGCACTACGAGAATGTCGTAGTACGCTTCTTGGAGAGAGAAGGGCTTACGATTATAAGCCGGAATTTCAGATGCCGAAGCGGCGAGATCGATATAATAGCTAAAGACGGGGACGTTTATGCATTTATAGAGGTAAAGTATAGAAATACTGAAGTAAAGGGCCATCCTTCGGAGGCTGTTGATTTAAAAAAACAAAAACGGATATCAAAGGTTGCCTTGTTTTACCTTACCTATGTAGTTAAGAGTACGAATGTGCCCTGCCGTTTTGATGTGGTAAGTGTTCTCGGTGACCGGATAGAACATATAAAGAATGCTTTTAATTATATTGGATAGGACTATAATATGAGACACATTATAAATGCAGTACGCCCGGGGTCCATTGCCGAAGAGATGGAGATCGAGGCCGGGGACTGCCTGATCAGCATTAATGATAAAGAGGTAGAAGATATATTTGACTATCACTTTCTGGTGGAGGATGAGGAGATCACCCTCCTTATTGAGAAACCGGACGGTGAGCAGTGGGAGATTGAGATTGAAAAGGACCCGGATGAGGATTTGGGAATCACCTTTGAAAACGGTCTCATGGACAACTACAAGTCCTGCTGCAACAAATGTATCTTCTGTTTTATTGATCAGATGCCCCCGGGGATGCGCCAGACTCTGTATTTCAAGGACGACGACTCCCGCCTTTCCTTCCTTCAGGGCAACTACGTTACATTGACCAACATGAAGGAAAAGGACGTGGAGAGGATTATTAAATACAACCTTTTCCCCATTAATATTTCCTTCCATACCACCAACCCCGACCTTCGCTGCCGGATGCTCAATAATAAGAGGGCAGGGGATGCCTTAAAGATCGCAGATAAGCTCTACGAGGCAGGCATTGAAATGAACGGCCAGATAGTGCTGTGCAAAGGGATAAATGACGGAGAAGAGTTGGAGCGTACCATTAGAGACCTTAGCAGCTATCTTCCCCATTTAAAAAGCGTATCCATCGTCCCTGTAGGTCTTACAAAATACAGGGATAATCTGCCGGAGCTTCTTCCCTTTACCCGGGAGGACGCCATAGCCCTTATAGACCGGGTGGAAAGGTGGCAGAGTAAGCTGTTGGCGGAGCATGGCAGTCATTTTATCCATGCCTCGGATGAGTGGTATATCCTTGCGGGACGGAAGATGCCTGAGGCTGACACCTACGACGGCTACCTTCAGCTGGAAAACGGGGTGGGTATGATGCGGCTATTATATGATGAATTTACTGCCGCCTTAGAGGGGGCGAAAGGGGATGCAAAGCCCAGACACCTCCACATAGCTACGGGAATTCTGGCAGGCGAATTTATTAAATCATTAATTAATAAAATGCAAGACAAGTTTCCAAATACCCGGGTAGAAGTTCACTGTATTAAGAACGACTTCTTCGGTCCCAGGATCACAGTGGCAGGCCTTATTACCGGAGGGGACATAATAAACCAGCTTAAGGGGACCTTTAGTGAGGCCGAGCCAAGCCTTCTTATTCCCTGTAACATGCTTAAACGGGAGGAAGCCGTATTCCTTGATGATGTCACCCTCACAGACCTTGAAGAGGCTTTACAAGCAAGGGTTTATACTGTAAAATCAAGCGGACAGGATTTGCTTGATATGATAAGGAGTATGTAATGAGTAAACCGATAGTAGCCATTGTGGGACGCCCCAACGTGGGGAAGTCCACCTTATTTAATGCCCTGGCCGGAGAGAGGATATCCATTGTGGAAGACACCCCGGGTGTTACCAGGGACAGGATCTATGCGGATGTTGAATGGCTTAATAATACATTTACATTGATAGATACAGGTGGTATCGAGCCTGACAGCAAGGATATTATCCTCTCCCAGATGAGGGAGCAGGCCCAGATAGCCATTGATACCGCTGACGCCATTATATTTATCACGGATGTGCGCCAGGGCCTTGTGGACGCGGACTCCAAGGTGGCTGATATGCTGCGCCGGTCCGGAAAACCCATTATCCTTGCGGTTAATAAGGTTGATAATTTCGACAAATACATGGCGGATGTATATGAGTTCTATAACTTGGGAATAGGAGAGCCCTTCCCCATCAGCGCGGCCTCCAAGCTGGGATTCGGAGAACTTCTGGAAGAGGTAATGAAGAATCTTGAAGCAAATGAGAGCAGCGAAGAGGAGGACGATAGGACTAAGGTCGCCATTATAGGAAAGCCCAATGTGGGCAAGTCATCCCTAATTAACTTCCTGGCGGGGGACAACAGGGTTATAGTTTCGGACATAGCGGGAACCACCAGGGACGCCGTGGATACCGACATTAAGTATAATGGCAAGGATTACCTCTTTATAGATACTGCCGGCCTCAGGAGAAAGAACAAGATAAAGGAAGAGCTGGAGCGTTACAGCATTTTCCGCGCCGTATCCGCTGTTGAGAGAGCGGATATTGTGGTAATGATGATCGATGCCACGGAGGGGGTTACGGAGCAGGACGCCAAGATAGCCGGTATCGCCCATGAACGGGGCAAGGGCATGATCATTGCCGTAAACAAGTGGGACGCCTTAGAGAAGGACGATAAGACCATTTACCGTTTTACCGAGAAGGTGAGAGAGACCTTAAGTTTTCTTCCCTACGCGGAGATCGTGTTTATATCTGCCAAGACCGGACAGCGCGTTCCCAAGCTTTTTGACTTAATCGATGTGGTTATGGAGAATGCCACCCTCCGGGTTCAGACCGGTGTTTTAAATGAGATAGTTACCGAGGCGGTGGCTCTGCAGCAGCCTCCCTCGGATAAGGGAAAGAGACTTCGGATCTACTACGTGACCCAGGTAAGCGTCAAGCCCCCCACATTTGTTATCTTCGTTAACAAGAAGGAGCTGATGCATTTTTCCTATCAAAGATACCTGGAGAATCAGATCCGGGAGGCTTTCGGATTCATGGGAACGCCCCTGAAGTTTTTCGTCCGGGAGCGAAAAAGTGAGTAATTATAAAATGAGGGATAAAAGGTGGAAAGAATTATTTGCATAGTTGCCGGGTATGCCTTTGGCCTGATTCAGACCGGCTTTATCTACGGCAAGATAAAAAATACCGACATCAGGAATTACGGAAGCGGTAATTCCGGGACTACCAACGTGCTTCGTACTTTCGGAGCTGCAGGTGGTGCAGTGACTTTTATCGGTGATTTCTTTAAGGCCGTGATACCGGCTCTTATTGTAGGCTTCATTTTCAGGGAACAGGGCATAGAAGCCGTTAAGATGTACCAGATGTATACCACATTAGGGGTTGTTCTGGGCCACGATTTTCCCTTCTTTATGGGCTTTAAAGGGGGAAAAGGCATAGCAAGCTCTGCCGGGGGACTTATTGTGGTAGACCCGGTGGGAACGGTTGCAACCTTGGTGTGCTTTGCCCTTATTGTAGTGCTTACTAAGTACGTTTCTCTGGGATCCGTATCTGCGGCGGTTATTATGGCAGTTGCCCATATTTTATCCGGAGAGTTTTTGGGAACCTACGGGGGACCGGGACAGTGCCGGATAGAGAATTATGCTGTGATGATAGTCCTGGCGGCTCTGGCTATATATAAGCACAAGGCCAACATTGAGAGACTTATACATGGAACCGAGAATAAATTCAGTATGGGGAAGAAGGATAAGAAATGAGTAAAGTGGGAATTCTGGGAGCCGGAAGCTGGGGGACCGCCCTGGCTGTTCTGCTGGAGCATAACGGCCATGAGGTGACCCTGTGGTCGGCCCTTGACTTTGAAGTGAAGGAATTAAATGAGAAGAGGGAGCATGCTTCCAAGCTGCCGGGAGTTAAGATTCCGGAGGATATTCTTATAACCGGGGATCTTAAGGGCGCCATGGAAGATAAAGACGTTCTGGTTACGGCAGTGCCTTCTTCATTTACCAGGAGTACGGCCCACCGGATGAAGCCCTATATTAAAGACGGACAGATTGTGGTAAATGTGGCGAAGGGTATTGAGGAAGCCACTCTTTTTACGTTAAGCCGGGTTTTGGAGGATGAACTGCCCTCGGCCAATGTATGCGTCCTGTCGGGACCAAGCCATGCGGAAGAGGTGGGGAGAGGCCTTCCCACAACCATTGTAGTGGGGGCCAAGTCCAGGAAGACCGCCGAATACCTTCAGGGCATTTTTATGAGCGATGTTTTCAGGGTTTATACAAGCCCTGATATCCTCGGAATAGAGATCGGTGCTGCATTAAAGAATGTAATAGCCCTGGCTGCGGGATGCGCTGACGGACTGGGCTACGGCGATAATACAAAGGCAGCTCTTATTACCAGAGGAATAGCCGAGATTACCAGACTGGGACTTGCCATGGGAGGAAAAGCCGAGACCTTTGCCGGACTTTCGGGCATAGGAGACTTAATAGTTACCTGCGCCAGCATGCACAGCCGTAACAGAAGGGCCGGGATCCTTATAGGTAAGGGCTATTCCATGCAGGAAGCCATGGATGAAGTGAAAATGGTGGTGGAGGGAGTGTACTCCGCCAAGGCCGCTAAGAAGCTGGGTGAAAAGTACGGTATCGCCATGCCTATTACGGAGGAGATCTGCAAGGTCCTTTTCGAAGATAAACCGGCAAAGGAAGCGGTAAATGACCTGATGATCAGGGAAAAGAAATCCGAGATTTCCTGTGATGAATGGTAGATTATATGGTATAATAGAACTTTCGGGAGGATGATTTTTTGAGAACCTATCTTGTAACGGGAGGAGCCGGTTTTATCGGTTCCAACTACATTCACTACATGTTTAAGAAATATGATAAGGATATCCGCATCATTAACGTGGACCTGCTTACTTATGCGGGTAACCTTGAGAATTTAAAGGATATCGAGAACAGAGACAATTATAGCTTTATCAGGGCTGATATATGCGATAAGGAAGCCATAAGGAAGATCTTTTCGGAGAATGATATAGACCGGGTGGTTCATTTTGCGGCTGAGAGCCATGTTGACAGAAGCATTAAGAACCCGGAGGTCTTTGTCAGGACCAATGTGCTGGGAACGGCGGTGATGCTTAACTGCGCAAGGGAAGCCTGGGAGCTGCCGGACGGGACCTACAAAGAAGGCAAGAAATTCCTTCATGTATCAACGGATGAAGTCTATGGTTCCCTGCCGGAGGATGAGAATGCCTTCTTCTATGAGACCTCTCCTTACCAGCCCCACAGTCCTTACTCCGCTAGTAAGGCATCCTCGGATATGCTGGTTAAGGCCTACATGGATACCTATAGATTCCCGGCTAATATCACCAACTGCAGCAACAATTACGGCCCCTATCAATTTCCTGAAAAATTAATTCCTCTTATAATTAATAACGCTCTCCACGGCAAAAAACTTCCGGTGTACGGAGACGGGAAAAACGTGCGTGACTGGCTTTATGTCGAGGATCATGCAAAGGGGATCGATATGGTCTGTGAGAAGGGAAGACTCTTCGAAACTTACAATATCGGAGGCCATAACGAGAAGCAGAATATTCAAATCGTGAATATAATAATAGAGACTTTACAGGAAGAATTATCTGATGATGACCCCAGAAAGAAACTGGTAACCAAGGATCTTATTACCTACGTTGAGGATCGGAAAGGTCACGACAGGAGATATGCCATAGCTCCTGACAAGATCAAAAAAGAGATAGGATGGGAACCGGAGACCATGTTCGCTGAAGGCATTAAGAAGACCATAAAGTGGTTCTTCGAAAATGAAGAATGGATGAAGAATGTTACCAGCGGTGATTATCAGAAGTATTACGAGGAGATGTACAACAAATGAAAGGAATAATTCTGGCAGGAGGCTCGGGCACCAGGCTCTATCCTCTTACCAAGGCCATTTCAAAGCAGATCATGCCTGTGTATGACAAGCCCATGATATATTACCCCCTTTCCACTTTGATGCTGGCGGGGATAAGGGAGGTGCTTATTATTTCCACTCCCAGGGATCTGCCCATATTTGAAGACTTATTCGGTACCGGAGACCAGCTTGGTATGAGCTTCTCTTATGCCATCCAGGAAGAGCCCAGAGGGCTTGCGGATGCATTTATTGTAGGTGAGAAGTTTATAGGAAAAGATGCAGTGGCCCTTGTATTGGGAGACAACATTTTCTACGGACAGAGTTTCTCCAAGGTGCTTCGCAGTGCTGCCGAGCGTACGCAGAGTCAGCCGGGAGCCACCATTTTCGGCTACTATGTAAGGGACCCCAGAGAATACGGAGTTGTGGAGTTTGACGAGACCGGTAAGGCCTTATCCATAGAGGAGAAGCCTGTTAAGCCTAAGTCCAATTATGCCGTGCCGGGACTTTATTTCTACGACAATGATGTGGTTGATATAGCAAAGAATGTTAAGCCCTCAGCCCGGGGTGAGATAGAGATTACCAGTGTTAATAATGAGTATCTAAGGAGGGGAACCCTGTCGGTAGAGACTCTGGGTCGTGGATTTGCATGGCTGGATACGGGTAATCACGACATGCTTATGTCGGCGGCAGATTTCGTGTATGCCTTTCAGAAGCGTCAGGGATTGTACATTTCCTGCATCGAAGAGATCGCTTATAAGAGAGGCTTTATTGATCGGGAGCAGCTGATTAAGCTGGCACAGCCCCTGCTCAAGACCGATTACGGCAAATACCTTATGGATATCGCGGAAGGATTGTAGAATTTCATGGGAAAGATAAGAGTTACGGATAATTGCGGAGGAATAGCAGGGTTAAAGGTCATCGAGCCTACAGTATTCGGTGACGAAAGAGGCTATTTTGTTGAGACATACAACTATAATGATTTTGCGGCTGCGGGGATTGACTGCACCTTTGTACAGGACAACCAGTCGGCCTCCAAGAAGGGAGTCCTTCGGGGCCTTCATTTTCAGATTCAGTACCCCCAGGATAAGCTGGTGAGGGTTATAAAGGGAGAAGTTTTTGACGTAGTTGTTGACCTGAGAGAGGGCAGCGAGACCTTTGGAAAATGGTTTGGAGTTATCCTGTCTGAGGAGAATAAGAAGCAGCTCTTTATCCCGAAGAATTTCGCCCATGGCTTTGTGGTGTTATCCGATTATGCGGAGTTTTGCTATAAAGTGACGGATTTCTATCATCCTAACGACGAGGGGGGTCTTCTTTGGAAGGATCCCGATATCGGCATTAACTGGCCTATGCCGGAGGGCATGAGTGAGTCGGATCTCACCCTGTCCGATAAAGACAAGGTCTGGGGCGGCATTAAGGAGTACTGTGCCAGGAAAGGTTTAAGATAATGATGCTTCTTACTATTCCCAAAGAAGTAATTGCAAATAGAAAACTTGTTGCCACTCTGGCCAAGAATGACTTCAAAACCCAGTTTTCAGGGTCATACCTGGGGACCATCTGGGCTTTTGTGCAGCCGGTGGTTACGGTTTGCGTATATTGGTTTGTATTTGAAAAGGCACTTCATGCCGGAGGCGTAGGCTTAAAAGACGGTATTACCGTGCCTTTTGTGCTGTGGCTTATTGCGGGACTTGTGCCCTGGTTTTATTTCAGCGATGCCTTAAACGGCGGGACTAACAGCCTGATTCAATACAATTATCTGGTTAAAAAAGTGGTGTTTAATATAAGCATTCTGCCGGTGGTGAAGGTTACGTCAGCCCTGTTTGTTCATTTGTTCTTCACGGTGTTTGGACTGATAATCTTCGCTATTTACGGATTTTTGCCGGACGCTTATACAATCCAGATTATATATTACATGATTTGCATGTTTGCCCTGGTGACAGTCCTGGTATATACTACTTCGGCAGTGGTGATATTCTTCAGGGACCTGTCTCAGATAGTTAATATTGCCCTGCAGATAGGGATATGGGCTACGCCTATTATGTGGAATTTTGATGCGCTGAATATTAATCCCGCGCTGAAGGCTGCATTTAAGCTGAATCCTATGTTTTATGTGGTGCAGGGGTATAGGGATTGTTTGATAAATAAGGTGGCGTTTTGGGAGCATGGGGTGATGACCCTTTATTTCTGGGCCTTTGTTCTGATTTTTTTCTGTGTGGGCATGGCGGTTTTTAATCGGCTGAAGGTGCACTTTGCGGATGTATTATGAGTAGTTATGCTATAGAAGTAAGGAATGTAAATAAAATATATAGACTCTACGACAAGCCTACGGATCGGCTCAAAGAGGCTTTCTCCATTACCAGGAAAAAGAGGTCCAGGGAGCATAGGGCTTTGAAGGATCTCAGCTTTGAGGTGAAGAAGGGGGAGACCGTGGGGATTATCGGGGCAAATGGTGCCGGTAAGTCCACGATCTTGAAGATTATTACCGGGGTGCTTAATCCCACGAGTGGGAGTGTGAATATTGAGGGCAGGATCTCGGCCCTGCTGGAGCTGGGAGCCGGATTTAACATGGAGTACACGGGCATTGAGAATGTGTATCTTAACGGGACCATGATAGGCTTTTCCAAGGAGGAGATAGACGCCAGACTGCAGGATATCCTGGATTTCGCCGATATCGGGGATTTCGTAAATCAGCCGGTTAAGACTTATTCATCAGGTATGTTTGTCCGCCTTGCATTTGCGGTAGCCATTAATATTGACCCTGAGATCCTTATAGTCGATGAGGCTCTGTCCGTGGGAGACGTGTTCTTTCAGGCAAAATGCTTTCACAAGTTCGAGGAGTTTAAGAAGCAGGGTAAGACCATTCTTTTCGTAAGCCATGATCTGGGCAGCATAGCCAAATACTGCGACAGGGTAATCCTTCTTAACAAGGGGGAGAAGCTGGCGGAAGGCGCCCCTAAAGAGATCATTGACATGTTTAAGAAACTTCTGGTTAATCAGCTGGATATCTCGGGGGATGAGAAAGATAAGACCCGGAAGGAGGAAGAAGGCTGTGATCCGAAAGGGAATGGGAATTTACTGTGGAAGGACTCATTGCCTGTTAATTCTGATATAATAGAATACGGCGGCGGTGAAGCCACCATATTTGACTTCGGTATATTTGACAATAAAGGGACACTGACCAATACCATAGAAAAGGGTACCGAATTCACCATAAAGATGAAGGTGGTCTTTAACAGGGAAGTATCCGAGCCTATATTTGCCTATACTTTTAAGGATATTAAGGGGACGGAGATTACCGGGACCAATACCATGTATGAGCAGTTGTACTTCGAACCCCAGCAGGAGGGAGACATCCAGACCGTATCATTTACCCAGAAAATGACCCTCCAGGGAGGGGAATACCTGCTTAGCTTCGGCTGTACGGGATTTCGGGATGGGGAGTTTACCGTCTACCACAGACTTTATGATGCCTGTAACGTCAGTGTTGTAGCGGAGAAGAAGACGGTGGGCTACTTTGACATGTTCTCGAAAGTATCGGCAGAGGGAAGTAAGAGAGTAAACCGTGAGTAAACATAATTTACTATAAATATACTTTTTTAGAGGAGGAAGATATTATGAAATCTTTTATGAAGGAGTTTAAAGAGTTTATTGCCAGAGGCAATGTAATGGACATGGCAGTAGGTATCATCATCGGCGGTGCATTTACGGCTATCGTAACATCCCTTGTTAATGATATCATTATGCCCCTTGTGTCTGTGATCACCGGAGGATTTGATTTCAAGCAGCTTTCCATTACCTTAGGTACGGGCGAAGGCGCAGCGACATTAAATTACGGCGCATTTATCACGGCCGTCATTAATTTCCTTATCATAGCTTTCGTAATATTCACAATGATCAAGGCTTTAAACAAGCTTTCCAGAAAGAAGAAGGAAGAGCCGGAACCCACTACCAAGGAATGTCCTTACTGCAAGTCAGAGATTCCCATCGAGGCAGTAAAGTGTCCTCATTGTACATCTGAACTTCCGGAAGAAGAAGAGAAGACTGCTTAGATGAAAGAAAAGAAGCTTTCCCTTAAGGCCGTATTGGCCATTCAGGGAGCGGTTATCGTATATACCATGGGCGGAGTATGCTCAAAAATGGCTGGGGGTCAGGCATTTCTTTCCCCCGGGTTTATTGCGTTTTACGGCGGGCAGATACTGGTGCTGGCCGTTTATGCCCTTTTGTGGCAACAGATCATTAAGAGAGTGGACCTGTCCGTGGCCTATGTTAACAGGTCCATGGCCATTTGCTGGTCCATGTTGTGGGCTGTACTCTTTTTCGGAGAAAGAATAACCCTGCAGAATATTATCGGGGTTGTCCTGGTTCTTTCAGGAACCATAATAGTTAACATGGAGGCCGGGGCGGCTTCCGGGGAAATGAAGGAGAAGGAAGAGACTCATGAATAACTGGATGTGGCTTATAGCCCTGGGATCTCTTATAGCTTCCCTTTCCCAGGTGCTGCTTAAAAAAAGCGCGGGCAGGACTTACAGCTCCGTTTTAAAAGAATACTTTAACCCCTACGTGATCATCGGTTACGGCATGATGGTGGCAGCCACCCTTTGCGGGGTATACGCCTATCATATGGGCGTGCCCTATAAAAACGGGGTTATGCTTGAATCCGTGGGATTTATTCTTGTAATGGTATTTTCCAGGGTCTTTTTCAAAGAAAAGATCACCGGCCGTAAGATCCTGGGGAATATATTGATATTAGTGGGAATGGTTGTGTTTTATCTGTGATAGGTTTTAACGTACCTCCCTTTGTGGGAAATGAACTAAAATACATAAAAGAAGCGGTAGATAGCAGGAAGATCTGTGGCGACGGCGAGTTTACAAAGAAATGCAGTAAATGGCTGGAGGAGGAATTAAATACACCCAAGGCCCTTCTTACCACCTCCTGCACCCATGCCACCGAGATGGCGGCCCTTCTGTGCGATATTAAGCCGGGGGATGAGGTTATCATGCCCTCCTACACCTTTGTATCAACGGCTGATGCCTTTGTGCTCCGGGGAGCCACAGCGGTTTTTGTGGATATCAGGCCTGATACCATGAATATTGATGAGAAGCTTATAGAAGAGGCCATTACAAGCCATACCCGGGCCATAGTTCCGGTTCACTATGCCGGAGTCTGCTGCGAGATGGACACCATTATGGATATTGCCCTGCGCCACGGACTATACGTGGTGGAGGATGCTGCCCAGGCAGTCTGCAGCACCTACAAGGGAAGACCTGCAGGAACCATAGGGGATTTCGGGTGCTTTAGCTTCCATGAGACCAAGAATTTCTCCATGGGAGAGGGAGGCGCCCTCCTTATTAAGGATGAGAAATACATCGAAAATGCTGAAATTATCCGGGAGAAGGGCACTAACAGAAGCAAGTTCTTCCGGGGTCAGATCGATAAATATACCTGGGTGGATGCGGGATCTTCATATCTTCCCAGCGAGCTGAATGCCGCCTATCTCTATGCCCAGCTGGAGCGGGCAGAGGAGATAAATGAGGCCAGGATGGATTGCTGGAAGAAGTACTATGGTTGCCTGAAACCCTTGGAAGAGAAGGGATGCATTAAGCTGCCCCATATTCCGGAAGGCTGCACCCATAATGCCCACATGTTTTATATTAAGACGGCGGATCTCAAGGAACGCAGCGCACTTATAGAATACCTCAGATCTAAAGAGATAGAGAGCGTATTTCATTACATTCCCCTCCATACATCTCCGGCGGGACAACGCTTCGGAAGATTTGCGGGAGAGGATAGATTTACCACCTCAGAAAGCGAAAGATTACTTCGTTTGCCTATGTATTTCGGACTGAAACTTGAAGAGGTAGAACGAGTTTCTACCGAAATTTCGAGGTTCTATAACCGATAAATTAAAAGATGAATTAATTCGGGATTATTTGGAAGAGGTTACAGTTATGTTTATGTCAGTTGTTATCCCTGTCTATGGATGCAGGGAAGCACTACCGGAACTTCATAGGAGACTTACGGATACTTTAGCGGCTATCAGTTCTGACTACGAGATTATTCTTGTAAATGACAACTGCCCGGAGAATTCCTGGGAAGTTATAGAGGACCTGTGCGAAAAGGACCCCCATGTGGCAGGGATTGAGCTTTCCAGGAATTTCGGCCAGATGAAGGCCATCCAGGCGGGACTTGACTATTCTACGGGAGAGTGGGTAGTGGTTATGGACTGTGATCTTCAGGACCGGCCGGAAGAGATAATTAATCTCTATAATAAGGCAAAAGAGGGTTATGATATTGTATTTGCAAGGCGGGCAGTGAGAAAAGACGGAGCCTTTAAGAAGTTTTTGTCTAACTGTTTCTACGGAGTCTACCGGAAGATGACAGGCCTTGACTATGACGGGGCCATTTGCAACTTCAGTATCGCCGACAGAAAAGCCATCGACAGCTATTGCAGCATGCGGGAGGAGCATCGGGATTACTCCACTTACATGTTCTGGATAGGCTTTAAGCGCGCTGTTATTGACGTGGAGCATAATGAGAGGTTTGAAGGCAAGTCGGGATATTCTCTGAAGAAGCGGTTTAAGCTGGCTTCCGAGATCCTTACTTCCCAGTCGGATGCCATACTTCGTTTCTTTGTAAAACTGGGATTTTTCATGACCTTTGTGGCATTTGTGGCCATAATAGGACTGATCATTTATTATTTGACCGGAAACGTAAATGAAGGCTGGACCTCTATCGTGGCCACCACTGTCCTGGTAGGCGGAATAATAGTCATGGTGGTAGGCGTCGTGGGACTTTATGTGGGCAACACCTTTATGCAGTCCAAGAACAGGCCGCTATACATTATAAGGCAGATAAAGAACGATAAAGGACAAAAAAAGTGAAAAAACTTGCAATCGTAGGGGCTTCTTATTTACAGGAGCCTCTTATTCAAAAGGCGAAGAAGAAAGGAATAGAGACTCATGTATTTGCATGGGCCGCGGGAGATGTGGGAGAGAAAAGTGCGGACTTCTTTTATCCCATCAGCACCAGGGACAAGGAGAAGATTCTGGAAAAATGCCGGGAGATCAGAGTAGACGGGATCTGCACCATTTCCTCGGATCTGGCGGTTATTGCGGTAAACTATGTGGCTTATCACATGGGGCTTATTGGGAATTCCCCGGAGTGTACAAAGAAATCTACAAACAAGCATCTCATGAGGGAGTGCTTTAAGGAGCATGGCCTTCCCTCCCCCAAGAGTATTCTGGTGGAGTCCGTGGCGGATCTTAAAGAAGGCGACCTTAGGTTCCCTGTAATAGTAAAACCCTTAGACCGGTCCGGAAGCAGGGGTATTACAAAGGTAGAGGACTTCTCCGGCCTGGAGGGGGCTATAAAGCTGGCCAAGGATCAGGGATTTGAAAAGAAGGCCTTAGTGGAAGAGTTCATTTCCGGAAAAGAATACAGTGTGGAGTATGTATCCTGGCAGGGGAAGCATAAGTTTCTTGCCCTGACGGAGAAATTCACCACGGGAGCTCCTTCTTACGTGGAGACGGCCCATTTTGAACCGGCGGATGTGGATGAGGAGACCTTGGACCGTATTAAAGACGTTGTGGAAAGGAGCCTGGATGCTCTGGGAATAGAAAACGGAGCATCCCACTCGGAGCTTAAAGTAGACGAAGAGGGAAATGTCGGCCTCATCGAGATAGGCGGCCGGATGGGGGGAGACTGCATAGGGTCCCACCTGGTGGAACTTACCACCGGCACTGACTATCTGGAGGCGGTTATTGATATTGCCCTGGGTAATCCCCCTAAGGAATATGAGAAAAAAGAAGGCTTCGCAGCCGTCAGATTTATACTCACAAAGAAAGATAAGGAAATCTTTGAAGATATTTTAAAAACAAATTCTGATTTGATAATTGAAGATGACGTGCATGAAATAACAAGGGATAGCGTCACTCAAAGTGGAGAGAGGTTCGGATTTTTCATCATTTCCGGCAACAATAAAGAGCAAATCAGGAAATATCTACCATAACCTGACAAGGGGACAGTCCCCTTGTCAGGTTTTTTATTATTTTGTGTGTTCTACAAGAGCAATGGTAAAACCGGAGGGAGCAACCATAGTTGTAGCCTTGGAACTCTTTGCTTCAACGAATCCGTCGCCTCTGGTGTTCTTAAAACCCTGCTTTATAAGAAGGTCATATGCTTCATCATAGTTATCCACGTTCATTCTTATAATAACCGAATCCTTCTCTTGCTCCTTAACATCGGCAATATCTATATGATAGCCTTCCGGATTCTTCATCCGTACCGTCTTGACATCTCCCGAAGCGACACTTGTGGTGGGCGCATGTGTCTGCTCGAACCCCAGGGAACTGAATGCGTTTATTACGTCATTTGCTTTCGATGTTACAATCAATGGATCAAAGGTTGTTATTTTCATATTTATCTGCCTCCTTCTATATTGATAATCGTCTTCAAGTTAGCCTTGGGCTTATATTGTAGATTATAGTCTTCGGTAGAAGAGAATTCAAGAATGAGGTGTAAGGCTTCGTGATAATGATGAAAAAGTCATATAAAATATAGCAATTTGTACAGATTGACAAGGGGTGTAACAGGTGATATGATATAGTTAACATATGAGCAATTGTTCATATGTATAGGGAACGAATAATAATAATTTAATAAAGGAGGGGTCATTTATGTCACAACATGCTGCAATGCCGTTATCTAAAGCGCATGAGAATTGTGCGTGCGGCTTCCTGGCTGGGGAAGAGCACGTATGCTGCGGGAAGCACGAGTGCTGTGAACATCATGAACATCCTGTGGGAAATATGGCTGGTATTTCACGCACGATCGTTCAGGATAGTATCCCGGAAGGCAGAAGAGAGAGCGTCATAGTAGCCGTAGGTGCTACACTTCTTGCCGCAGGGCTTGTGCTGGAGCATATTTTCCATGCTGATATTTTTGTATTCACCGGAGCTTTTATTCTTTCATATGTGGTTCTGGCATTTGATGTGGCGAAGGAAGCCGTAAGCGATTTTAAAGAAGGAAGTATATTCAATGAGAATCTTCTTATGCTTGTTGCGTCAATAGGTGCCATGGCCATAAGCAATTATCCGGAGGGCATTGCGGTTGTGTTGCTCTACCGTATCGGTGAGATGTTCGAGGACATGGCCATTAAGCGCAATCGGAGCGAGATAGGGCGGACCGTGGACATGCGTCCTGAGACTGTTAATCTCTTTGTGAATGATCATACAAGGGCTATCAATGCCGGGGATGCGGAAGTTGGGGATGTTATACTGGTTAGACCCGGTGAGCGGATCCCTCTTGATGGAGTAATCATATCGGGAAGCTCCCTTGTTGACACTTCACCTATTACCGGGGAGCCGGTCCCCGTAAAATACGGAGAAGGTGAATACGTCCTCTCAGGCGCCATAAATGAAACCGGCGTTTTAAAGATGCGGGTGGAGAAGGCCTTAGAAGAGTCCATGGTTTCCCGTATTCTTCATGCAGTAGAAGATGCCTCGACCAACAAACCCAAGGTTGATAGGTTTATTACCAGGTTTGCAGCCGTTTATACTCCTGCCGTTATGGGACTTGCCCTGGCAGTGGCTGTGATTCCCTCTCTTATAACTGGGAACTGGTCTTACTGGGTTTATACAGCGCTTACATTCTTAGTAATCAGCTGTCCCTGTGCCATAGTAATCAGCGTACCCCTGGCATTTTTCTCAGGCATCGGAGCCGGGTCCAGACGGGGTATCCTTTTTAAAGGCGGAGCTGCCATTGAGGCCATGAAGAATGTTAAGGCGGTGGTCTTTGATAAGACGGGAACCATTACTGAAGGCAGCTTTGCAGTTCGGAAGATAGAGACTTTTGGGACGTTGACCGAAAATGAAGTGCTGTCACTTTGTGCGGGATGTGAAGCATTTTCAACTCATCCCATTGCAGAAAGCATAAAGAGAAAAGCTGCAGGCGAAAATGTGGTACCTGCAGAGATTACTGATATAAAGGAATATGCCGGAAAAGGCATATCGGGATTTTATGCCGGGAAAAAGATCATTCTCGGGAACAGGGATTTTCTTAGAGAAAGTGGTGTTGCTGTTTCGGATGAAGGTGCTGTCGGCACCCAGGTTGAGCTTTCTGTCGATGGTATCCATCAGGGAAGACTTATAATATATGATTGCTTAAAGAGCGAGGCTAAAAGAGTACTTCGTACTCTTCAGTCCGGCGGTCTTCGTACTGTAATGCTGACCGGGGATGAAGAACGAAGCGCCTTAAGGATTGCTGCTGAAACCGGAATTAATGAATATCATGCCGGATTGATGCCCGATGACAAACTCACCATAATGCAGAATATCAGAAAGCGAGAAGGTGCGGTTATGTTCGTTGGCGATGGAATAAACGATGCTCCCGTCCTTGCAGGTGCAGACGTGGGAGCTGCCATGGGCAGCGGCTGCGATGCAGCCATAGAGGCTTCGGACATGGTGCTTATGACCTCCAACTTGGAGGCCGTATCCGATGCATTTAAGATATCAAAGAATACTCTGCGCATAGCCAAGCAGAATATAATCTTTGCTTTAGGCTTTAAGGCAGCCATTATGCTTCTGGGAGTTATGGGCTTTGCCTCCATGTGGCTGGCGGTTATTGCGGATACCGGAGTGGCCATGGTATGTATTCTTAATTCCATAAGATTATTGTATAAAAGGTGTTGACTTTTTAGAAGTGTAATGATATCCTATTCTAGCGTGTTGAAAAGCACGAGATGCGGAAGTGTCGGAACTGGCAGACGAGCAAGA
>Ga0310695_10003899_pt1 | contig 28439 bp, 24 predicted proteins | sample RumenRJG_04DNA_FD_203882 | JGI IMG/M metagenome (GOLD analysis project Ga0310695, IMG submission 203882) | Bovine rumen microbial communities from Lethbridge, Alberta, Canada - RJG_04 (v2) (version 2) | ecosystem: Host-associated > Mammals > Digestive system > Stomach > Rumen | place: Canada... | reverse complement strand
TCAAAATCTTCCTTTACAAAAAGAAGCTGGGCAACGTGCAAAGACTGCTTCTTAAAGGCAGCCCTCCACTTGTCCATAAGCTCCACCTGGCCTATTGCGCAAAGAGCCTGGCGGTAGTGCATGTCCTTTTTGTGGGCCCATCCGTTAATGCTGGAAAGCCCCGCAACCTGTGCACCGGAAGAAACGATGATTATCTGCTTGCCTAAAGCCATAAGCTTTGCGCAGTCAGCTGCAATCATGTTCATAAAGTCAAGGTTGATTGTACCGTCCGCCTTTGCAAGCGAATTGCTTCCGAATTTTATTACTATTTTTTTTGCACTTTCAAGAGTCTGCTGAATGTTCATCTTATTTGACCGTCCCCGTCAATCAGGAATTTTGTTGTGGTAAGAGCCTTGATTCCCATTGGTCCGCGGGCATGAAGCTTCTGGGTGCTAATTCCAAGCTCTGCACCAAAACCAAATTGACCGCCGTCCGTAAAGCGGGTGCTTGCGTTAACATAGACACAAGCAGCGTCCACCCTGGTCTGGAAGTCGCGGGCAATGGAGCGGTCGTTTGTAACAATGCATTCGCTGTGCTTGGTATTGTGCGCATTTATAAATTCAATCGCCTCGTTTGCAGAAGAGACAAGCTTTACCGCAAGCGTAAAGTCAAGGAATTCAAAGCCATAGTCTTCATCCGTGGCTTCCCTAAGGTTCTTGCAGCAGTCCTTAAGAATGGCAAAAGACTCCTTGTCCGCACGAAGTTCCACCTTGTCCGCAAACGCCTTTGCCATGAGCGGAAGGAAAGCAGAAGCAACATCCCTCTGCACAAGCACCGTCTCTATTGCGTTACAGGCACCCGGCCTCTGCATCTTGGCATTAGCAGCAATCTTAGCCGCCACATCCAAATCAGCGGACTTTTCTACAAACAAGTGGCAAACACCGCTGCCTGTCTCTATAACCGGAATCTTTGCATTCTGAACAACATTTTGAATAAGCCTTGCACCGCCACGGGGAAGCACAACGTCTATCTTTCCAAGGGCAGTAAGAATCCTGTCCACATCGGAATGGTCAGCTTTGGGCTGGCAAAGAAAAACCGCATCCGTTACACCGGCTTCCCCCGCAGCAGAAAGACCTTCACGAATTGCCTTTACGATTACAGAATTGCTTTTTAGCGCAGATGAAGAACCGCGAAGCAGAATTGCATTGCCGCTCTTGTAGGCAAGGGCAAAGGCATCAACCGTAACATTGGGGCGGCTCTCGTAAATAATAGCCACAACCCCAAGCGGAACCCTAACCTGCCTTATCTGCATACCGTTAGGAATCTTCCAACCGGCAACCTCTTCCCCGATTGGGTCAGTCTGTGAAATTATAACGCCAATGGCATCAATTATGGACTGGAATTTCTTCTCGTCAAGGGCAAGGCGCTCAATCAAAGCCTCGCTAACACCGCGCGAACGGGAATCTGCTACATCCTGGGCATTTGCCTCAAGAATGGCATCCTTATTTTTTTGCAGGGATTCTACAACCTTCTCTAGCGCATAGTTTTTTTGCAAAGCGGTCAGCAGGGCTGTTTTTTGGCTGGCAACCCTAAGACCTGCGCAAAGCTCTTCAAATTCATCTGCCATATACGGCCTCTTTTTTTAATTTTAATAGTTGGCAAGAAAATACATGCCCAAAAGAATTGCAAGGCGGCACTTGTCCTTGTTCCATACGGCATCCTTTGGAAGACTCTTTATGTACCACCAGAAAAGCCCAAATTCCGGGTCAATGCGGAGGGCGTATTCGTCAAACTCGGGGTTCTTTGTCTGCGCGCCAAACATAAGGTAAACAACGTCGCTAACAATGCCAAGGAAAAGGCTGTAGGCTTCATCATAGGCCTTGTCTTCCATCTTCTTGTTGAATTCCTCAAGATGGTACAAAACCTCTTCCTTTAACTCCTCGTCAAATTCTTCAACCCAAGTTTTTTGGATAAGCAGCAAAAGGTTTTTGTGAAAACTGGAAAGAAGCTTTGACTCGCCATCCTTTGCCGAATCAGCAACTGGCACAAAGGCATCTCCCGTTCCCAAAACATCGGCAACAAGAATGGACGCTTCGCCTATTTTTTTAGAATCATCAGAAGTTATAAATTCATTTAATGCATCAACCGATTTTTTTTCTACAAACTGATTTATTAATTCACTGCTCATGGTTGCTATTTTAGTTTTTTACACCGATTTTTTCAAGGGGATTTTTATATTTCGGAGCGCACCCCATCTTTAACTGTGTCCGGCACTCCGTGTCCGGCCAGCTTCTTGGTAGACCCCGCTTTGCAGGGTTCCGGCTTTCGCCTCCATTGCTAACGCAACGGCTACGCCGCCCTTCCAATCGGGGCTAGGCTCTGTCTGCAAAAGCCCCAAAAGACGCGGGCTTTTGGTTATGTGCTATTCCTTAGTTACATAATCAATTTCATCTTCAATTTTTAAAAGGAGATTTTTCGGGAGCTTTGAGATTTTCTCTTCAAGACGAAATTTGTCCACAACAACAATCTGATGAATTAATGCGACAGAATCTTTTGAAAGCCCAGATTCATTTTTGGGCAGAAATACATTGCCCCTCAAATCTGCGTTTACGGTATTTGCCGTAAGAGGAACTACAACTTTAGTGTTAAGTCCGTTTAAGTTTTCTTTGTCGGATTGGATTATCACAACAGGGCGACGCATTCCGGGCTCGCTTCCGAAAGGAATGCCGAAATCGAGCATATAAACATCACCACGAGTCATTTTTTACGCTCTCCCACACAGTCGAAAGACTTGCTTCCCTCATTTTCTGAAAAGACTCTTCTTCGGAATACTCATTGTTCAGGATGGAAGTCTTTTTGTTTATATTGTCTGCAACGAAATTGAGCAGATGAATCTGTTCTGCCAAAGAGAATGTTAATACTTGATTTTCTACATACTCGAGTGCATCCGTCATATAGAACCTCCAACTGTCATTGTAACATAAAACTTAATATTTTGCATAAAAAAATCGGCCAGAACCAATCATAATTCTACCGTAAAAAAGACAGGCACAGAACTTAGCAAACCATGCCACTGCTTGACGGTTATTCTTAGTCGCCTATCAAATCCACAAAGATAGATTATAATAATAAACGAACCCGTATTTTGAACCGCCCAAGTGATAGGTGATTCGATATAAAATGCCAGGTTTTACGTCCTCAAACACATAGGCATCATTGACCCATTCAGGCATGGCTACGAAATCCTGTTCGTTGCGCACGACACGAACATAGCCAGCATCATAATTGCCATCACAGTGCATGCAATGATTTTATTTACTTCCATATTATTTGTACTCCAAAAGCATCTTGCGCACTTCTTGCAGCTTGGCAGTTTTCTCCATTTCGTCTTTAAGCCATTCCTCGTCATTATCCATAGACATTGCCATTCTACCAAGTTTTTCCTTCCAGTCTACAGTATCAAATGCATTCATGTCCCTGCCATTATAATCGGTAATTGCAAAAGGAGAAACGCCGTTTTTTAAAAGCCAGGGAATAATGTCATAATGGCCAAAGTCAATTGCATAGGGCAAATAAGGCTCTTTCTGGCCAAAGGTAAGCTTTTCATTTTTTAACCGCTCTGCCAGTTCAGCGCCAAAGGTTCTTCTTGAATCTCTTATTAAGATAAATGGGGTGTTGGCAGATTCAAGAACTTTTGCATACAAATCTTTGAAAGTCAAAAAATATTCCAAAGAATCCTTGTCTTCTGCAATGTAGATTGCCTGCAATATGTTGCTTACTGAATCACAGTCCAAGATAAAATTTTTGTTTTCAAAAATAAGTTTTAGCCATTCTTTGCCAAAAGACTTGCCCAGCACTTTTTTGATTACAACTTTGCTTACCTGCTTGCAGTTTTCTTCCGTAAAAGGAAAGGAATCTTTGTGCAAAACATCTTTTAGCATTCCTTGTGTTACAATGTGTTTTTCAAAACCCTTGAGCACAAGAGCGTAAAAGTCCTCTTCCGGCATTGACTTCTTTTGCAAAGCAGAATCAACCATATAGGAGAACAAGTCGTCAGAATAGGTATCCATGGCTAAGTAAAGCGGACAGACAAATTCATCCTCCTTATTATTAACCGGGACAAACATATCCGCGCCAAGGTCAACGAGCTTTTTTGCAGCTTCAAATTCGTGCCTGTTAATTGCAAGGGCAAGCAGGGTAAGGTTTGCAGCATCTGTTTTTATGCGGTAGTCGTTAAGGGGAAAACCATTTTCTGCAATAAGCATTGGCATAATAAATGAAGACTGCTTCTTTAAGGCCAAATTCATCAGGCGGACATACTGCTTTTGGCTTGGTGCTTCTTTTTTCAAAAACTTTTCCAGCTTTGCAGTATTTCCGCTTTCTATTGCAGCTTCCATTTTTGAATATCTGTCTTTGCAAGACAAACAGGACAAGGTAAGCAGAATTATAAAAATGATTTTCGGAAACATAAAACCCTCTCTCGCCTATATTAGTGCAAAGATTTTTCTTAGTCCAGTTGCGTGTCTCCATCCCAGTGCTTTCTTGCCAAGCAACATCAAGCCATGCAATCTTATTTACCAATACTCTGGGCGTAAGTCTTTGCGTTGTTGACAAATGTTTTTAAATCCATTTTATCAAAATATTCTCTTTGCCATTTTGTATAATCAAAACGTTCCCTTTGAACGGCGGCAATAAAATATTCAGCATCTACAACTCCCATTGCCTGAACAAGACATTCCATTCCACGAGAAAGAAGTTCAACCGTAGCTGGCGGTGTAATCATTTCAGTCATCATATTCATTACCTCCATTTAACATATCAACAAATTCAATAGGATTCATAAGCCTTACGGAATCGCTTTTATATTTCAGCATTCGCTTATCTGTACTCAAAAGGTAATCGCACTTCATCATTTCTGCGCAAACAATGTGACAAGAATCTTTCATTTTTACGCCTGTTGCCATTACTTTTTCAGCTTTGGCAATAACTTCTTCTGACTTATCGCTGCTTATATAGTCAGATACATTAGCATCCAAGAAATTCTTTACAGCAGTTTTTCTGTCCATATATGGATTGCAAGAATTGACAAATAACTTTGGTCGTCATAAGGTCTATTATAACAACAGTTATCAAGATAAATTTTCATGCTTGTAATTATATCACATAATTTCAATTTTGAGTAGAAATCAGATAATTCTGACTCTTTAAAACAGTGCAAAGAATAGGGCTGTCAGAGTGGCTTGTCCTGATGCTCCAGTTGCGCAACCACGGAAGTCAGTTTTGGATGCCTCCATTCCAGTGATTTCTGACACATTTTTTAAATGTCCCTTCGACAAGCCACTTGACGCTGCGCTGTGAGTGCAGGGAACGTAATGCTCCTTGTAAAGCAACATCAAGTCACGGAGGGATTTTTACATCTTTCTTGCCAATAAATATCAAGCCACGGAGGGCGGGTTAGCGCATGCAGAATTGCGTAGCGATTCTGCAATCCTCAAAAAATCCACGGAGGGATTTTTTTTGGCGACTTACGCGGGATTGGAGGGGCCCGCCGCAGGCGGGTTGCGCTAGCAATGGAGGCGAAAGCCGGAACCCCGCAAAGCCCGTAACAAGGGGCATGAAAGCCGGTTGCAGAGTAAAAACGGATGGTAGAACAATTAGGACTTCGTCCATAGGTCTTCGTCCATAAGAAAGAGAAACCTAGGCTTATATCGACAGATTGGCAGAAAGGTTATATAATAGAAGTTAATGGTTATGAAAAAGCTTTTTATTTTTACTTTCCTCGCTTTTTTTTCTGCGGCCACTTTTTATTCCGAAGGTGAAGGCGGCATTACGGAAAAGAAGAAGGTGCTTTTTCTTAGCTCCTATTCGATGGAGGAAGAGGCTGTCATGCTGCAGATAAACGGCATTACATCGATTCTTCCCGACGACAAATACGAGATTTCCTATGAATTTATGGATTCAAGGCGCTTTAATTCCACCTACGACACTTCGCTTTTTACGATTTACCTGCGCAGCAAGCTAACAAGGCAGACCGGCTTTGACTGCATAATTACGGGCGGCGACGAGGCGCTTTCTTTTATGTGCAAACACCCCACGATGAGGGGCGACTCTCCAATCATATATTTTGGCATTCAGGATCCAAATCTTTGGAACGACGTTCAGAAGTACAACTTTATGACAGGCATTTCCGGCAACCCGGATTTTTCTTCCAACATAAAATTTGCAACTTCGCTTTTTCCCAGCACCAATCACCTGGTTTTTATTACAGACTCTTCGCGCGAAGGACTTTTTGACGAAAAGAAGATTGCAGAGGTGATGGAGAACCACAAGAAATTCTCTTACGAGATTTTGAATCTTACGGATACCATTCCCGCATCGCTTAAGTCTAGGCTGGAGGCACTGGAGCACGGCTCGGTGGTTTTTCTTTCGGACATTTACCTTTCCCACAACCGCACTTTGAATTCTTTGCAAAAGACGGCTTTTGACATTTGCTCCGTTTGCAAAGTTCCTGTCTTTTGCGCCAAGACAGACCTTACCGAAAGCGGAGTAATAGGCGGCTGTGTTACGGACAACTACGGCAGTGCAAGGATTGCGGCAGACATAGCAAAGCATGTTATGAGCGGAACGGAAGTTTCCAAGGTTCACCGCATTGCAAAGTCGCCACAATTTTCCGTTGCAGACAAGAATGTTCTGGACTCCTTTAAGATAAGCACCTTTTCCCTTCCTGCGGACACAGTTATAAAGAACCACTACAAGAGCTTTTTTGAGCGCTACCGCATAGCAATTTTTGCAATAGGGCTATTTTTTGTTGCGCTGGCTTATGCCTTCATCTACTATTTTAGGCGCAGCATTACGCAGAAAAGGCTTTTGGAAACAGACAACAAGATTTTTAGGCACACCGCCTTTGAATCTACGGACTATATTGCGGTTGCAGACGTAAAGGAAAATACAGCGACTCTGCTTTACGGCTCCTGGTTTGGAAACGAGAGTGAACTTCCAGAGAGCATGCGCAAAATAAACCTTCCCGATTTGATTAATATTTTTGCGGAAAAATATGTTGCACCAGAAACCAGGCAAAAATTCATAGAGGTGTTCCAACTGGAGAGCATCCTGCCAAAGATTCAGGCTGCCAAAAACGGCAAGTATGTCTTTTCAGGCAACTTTGTAAGACCTGACGGCAGTTCAATAACAAAGCAGTTTTCCTACAGCTTCCTTGACCAGAAGAAAGGTATTGTTCTTTCCTACCGCACGGACATTACCCAGAGTGTGCGCGAGGAACAGGAGGCAAACGAAAGGCTTCGCAGGGCTGTGACTGTTGCACAAAAGGCAAACGAAGCAAAGACCCAGTTCCTTTCCAGGATAAGCCACGACATTAGGACTCCGATTGGGGCAATTTTGAATCTTACCGACTTTGCAAAAAAGGACATGGACAATAAGCAGAGCCTTAATGCAGACCTGGACAAGATTGCAACCAGCGGGCGCTTTTTGCTTTCGCTTATAAACGACGTGCTGGATATTTCCAAAATAGATTCCGACAAGATTGAGCTTAACAGGGAACCCTACAGCTTTATTGATTACGTAAAGGAAATTAGGAACATAATCCTGCCTATGTGCACGGAAAAAAATATCTTCTATAAGATTATAACTCAGAATGATTCGGCAGAAGTTGTTATGTTGGACAAGATTCGCGTTAACCAGATTACGCTGAACCTTTTGTCCAACGCGGTAAAGTATACGCCTCCGGGGGGAACTGTTACGCTTAGGGTTTCTGCCTTTGCAAGGTCAAAAGCGGATGCTTCTGATGACGTTGCAGCTGCGGCTGATGTCATGGCAAGCACAGGCACTTCTGCAAATGCAACAGGCACTTCTGAAAATGCGGTGGGCGATTTGGCAAGCTCTGGCACTTCTGCGGATGCGGCTGCAAATGAAGCTGACGGTTTGACGACTGACGGTTCTTCTACAAACACGGCCGGCAGTTCTGAAAATGCGGCTGCAAATGAAGCTGACGGCTTGACGACTGACGGCTCTTCTACAAACACGGCCGGCACTTCGGAAAATGCGACAGTAAATGATGCTGACGGTTCTTCTTCAAACACGGCCGGCACTTCGGCAGAACCTGCGGCTAATGAAGCAGACCGTGCCGATAGCATATCGGACCTTGCCGAGATAGAAATTTCCGTAACGGACACCGGCATTGGAATGAGCGATTCTTTCCAGAGCGTTATGTTTGACGACTTTAGCCAGGAAGAGGACAACCCCCTGCGCGCAAAGGAAATTCAGGGAACAGGTCTTGGCCTTGCAATAGTAAAGAGGCTTGTGGACCTTATGGGCGGAACAATAAGCGTAAGAAGCATTCTGGGAAAGGGTTCTTCCATAAAAGTTAGATGGACCGGCAAGATTGTTCACGAAGATAAAAAAGAGGAAGATTTAACTCAGGATTTGGAAAGCGGCAGCCAGAAGAAGGTGGAGGGAACAATTCTTCTTGCGGAAGACAACGAAATAAATGCCGCTATTGCATGCCGTATCTTTGAAGAAATAGGTGTTAGCGTTGACCTTGCCAGCAATGGAGACGAAGAGGTAAAGAAATTTGCCGCATCTCCAGTTGGAAAATACATTGCAATCTTTACGGACATACAGATGCCTGTTATGGATGGCTACGAAGCTACGGAAAAGATAAGAAGCTTTGCAGCCACGCGCCCCGATGCAAAGACAATTCCGATTATTGCCATGACCGCAAACGCTTACCCGGAAGCGGCTGTAAAGGCAACCAACTGCGGAATGACGGACTTTACCACAAAGCCACTGGACTCTGCAAGGCTGCGTAAAATTCTCGAAGTGTATGCAAACAAAAAGGAAAGTGAATAAGACCTATTTGTTTGCGTAAAGGTAGATTTCCCAGGGGTTTGGTCCGCTGCCAACTACAGAACCGAACACTTTTTTGTATCCCACTGAATCGTAGAACCTAAAGTTGCACTCTGTGTCCGTATGCAGGTAAAACCTGTCCATGCCATTCAGTATAAAGTATTCCTCTGCAGAAGAAAGCATCTTTTTTCCCATGCCAATTCCACGGCAAGAGGGATTTGTAAGCAAAAGATAAAGCCTTCCCTTGTATTCCTTTGCCATATTTGCTTCATTTGCGGCAGTTACTTTAAAGAATTTTTTCCATGCTGCAATCTGACTGCGGAATTCACGGCAGAAGAAAAGCGGAAGTGCATAAGATATAGCCTTTGCAAGATAGCCCAGGTTGGGCAATTTTTCCTTTCTGCGGCCTGCGCAAACAATGCCAGATGCAAAACCGTTGTATTCTGCCACAACCCTGAATGAAGAATATGCAAGGTTGTAGTAGAGGTATGCGTAGCCAAAGCGCGATGCGAGTTCTGCATTTTTTGGTGAAGATTTTAAGCCCCAAGTTTCGTTTATGACTGCGGCAAGTGCAGTTTCGTCTGACTTTTTAAAGTTGCGGAGTTCAAAACTTGTTTCAACTTTTTTTCTTGTTAATAAAGGAAATGCCCTGTTAAAGGCATAGCCGGTCTTTAGGACAGCTGTCCCCCTGTTGTTCCCACTCATACTTATATATTATAAGGACTTAATAAATATTTTCAAGCGAAAAAAGAAAAAATGTTAGAAAATCCTGTTATATTTTGCGTTTTTTTCTAAAGAAATGCAGGAAAACACCGATAAATCAAAATTTAATTTTGGGCTTCACTACCAGCAAAATCTGTCTGAAAATCCATGGTGTGCGGTAATAGGACTTTCGCTCCCTTCGCTCGCTCCGCACAAATGGATTTTCAGCCATATTTTGCTTCTCGTTACGCCCAAAATTAAATTCCGTGGCTGACGGAGCTTTGCAAAAAAAACTTTTTTGAATACAAACTAAGCCTACCCCCGATTGGAAGGGTGGCGCAGCCAGACCGCAGCAGGCGGGCCGGAGCGGTAGCGGAGCCCTGCAAAGCGGGTTAGCAAACAAAATACGGTCCAGAAAAAAAAACTGCCCAGAAAGAAGCGCTCCTGGACAGTTCGTTTTTTATTCAACAGTAACGGATTTTGCAAGGTTTCTAGGCTTGTCCGGGTTTATTCCGCGGTGAACTGCACAGTAGTAGGCAAAAAGCTGGGCCGGGACAACAGAGAGGATGGAGGCAAATTCGTCGCGGCAAACAGGGATTTTTATTATCTCGTTGGCGGAACCTTCAAAGGCATTGCCTTCGTCCTGGGTTATTACAAGCGTTGAACAGCCACGTGAGCGAACTTCCTCTATGTTGCTTGCAATTTTTTCGTAAAGGCCGTGCCAGGTAGCAAGTGCCACAACAAGTGTAGATTCGTCCACAAGAGCGATAGGTCCATGCTTAAGTTCTCCAGCCGCGAAAGCTTCGCTGTGCATGTAGCTTACTTCCTTTAGCTTTAGCGCACATTCAAGGCTGGTTGCACTGTCAAAAAGACGTCCTATAAAGAAGACTTTTTCCTTGTTAAAGTTGTTTGCAACAAATTTCTGCACCCTTGACTGGTCTTTAAGAATCTGCTCCACCTTCTGCGGTATTTGCTCCAGGTCGCAGAGCAGGGCCTTGTATTCATCGCTGCTAATAGTACCCCTAACAGATGCGCTCTTTAGGGCAAGCATGTAAAGGCACATAAGCTGGGTGGTATAGGCCTTTGTAGAGGCAACGGCAATCTCAGGTCCCGCCCAGGTGTAGATTACGTCGTCAGCTTCGCGGCTAACCGTAGAGCCAACACAGTTGGTAACGGCAATAACGTGTATTCCGGCTTTTTTGGCCTGCCTCATGGCTTCCAAAGTATCTGCCGTTTCTCCGGACTGGCTTATTACTATAAATACGTCATCGTCGTTAAGGATTGGGTTCCTGTAGCGGAATTCGCTTGCAACGTCCACGACCACCGGCATGCGGGCAAATGCTTCGAATGCGTAGCGGGCAACAACTCCGGCGTGGTAAGCGGTTCCACAGGCAGTTATAACTATACGCTTTGCAGACTTCCAGAAGTCCTGGCCCTTTGTTACCTCGTCAAATTTTATGTCTACAGGTTTTCCGCCTTCCATAACAAGACGCGGCCTCATGGTGTCTGTAAGTGCCTTTGGCTGCTCGTAGATTTCCTTTAGCATAAAGTGGGAGTAGCCGCCCTTTTCTGCAGCGGAAACATCCCATTCAACATGTGAAGGCTCCTTTATTACGCGGTTACCGTCTTCGTCAAAGAGGTCAACGTGGTCTGAATACAAAACCGCAACCTGCTTCTGGTCAAGAAAGTAAACTTCGCGAGTGTGCTCAAGAACGGCAGGAATATCGCTTGCTATAAAGTTTTCGCCCTTGCCAAGACCAACAATAAGCGGGCTGTCTTTGCGGGCAGCAATAATCCTGTCCGGGAAGTCTGAGCATACAACGCCAAGAGCATAGCTTCCCTCCAAGCGGTGCAGGGTTTCTAGGACTGCCGGGAAAATTTCCCCTGTCTGTTCATAGAAATAGTTTATAAGGTGAGCTATAACTTCGGTATCTGTCTGGCTGCGGAATACTACCCCCTGATTCTGGAGCCATGCCTTTAGCTTAGCGTAGTTTTCTACAATGCCGTTGTGGACAATGGCGATTGAACCGCTAACGTTGGTATGGGGATGGGCGTTTACGTCGCTTGGTTCACCGTGGGTTGCCCATCTTGTGTGGCCAATTCCAACAGAGCCTTTTACAAACTGACCCATTTGTGCAATCAGTTCTGCCTCACGCTTGTCGCATTCACTGTCGCTGTCTTTATCTGACTGGCGGACGAGCTGCTTGGTAACATCTTCCACAAGCAGTCTGAGCGCACCCTTAACCTTGCGCACAACAATGTCCTGACCGTCAAAAACTGCAATTCCCGCGCTGTCGTAGCCACGGTATTCAAGCTTTTTAAGAGCACTAACAAGTATTGGCGCAGCTTCTTTTTCGCCAACGTATCCTACAATTCCACACATATATGTTCTCCCACAAATATTTTTTCAGTTCAAAACTCAGTTTTTGTCATGCTGAATTTATTTCAGCATCTAGCTTCAGAGATTCCGAAACACACTTTGTAGCAGGTGCGTGCAAAGTGGCATAGCGTTCGGAATGACACTTTTGTAACACCCCTACAAATAAGATTGTACTATAAATCAGATAAGAGTTTCAAGAATATCGATTATGTCCATGTCGTATATGCCCGACTGCCGCCTCAACTCCGCAATGGCATCCTTTTTGCTAAGTATATTATGGTAGCTTCTCCTGTTAACAAGAGAAACGTAACTTTCCACCGCATGCAAAATCCTTGGCAGCTGGGGAATCTCCGAACCGCTAAGGCCTTCCGGGTAGCCAGAACCGTTTATGTTCTCGTGGTGCAACGATGCCGCCTCAGAAAAAATCACGTAGTATTTGCGGGGAATAAAGTCAAGGAATTCTGAATAGCGCATTACGTGGGTGCGCATAAGCTTTCGTTCCGCAGAAGAAAGAATCTCCGAAAAGAAAAGCTCCTGTGGCAAGTCCAAAAATCCCGAATCGTAGACCATGGAAGCGCAAAAGTAAACTGTAGAAAGCTTATTGTCCAAGCCAAGGGCAGTGCTTACCTTAAAGACCAGCTCGCTAACACTCTTTGAATTGTTCTGGCGGTCGGTGTGCCTGTCTATCTTTTCCCCAAGCTTCTCACACTTTGCGGCAAGTTCCTGCAGCTCCTCAAAATCAATAAGGTCGTTTTCCGGCATTTGGGGAGCCTCGCTCATGGCCGCAACCTGAACCTGGGTCTTTGCCATGTGAATGTCCTTAATCATATCCATCGTGGCCTTAAAGCGCTGCTTCTGAATTTTCTGCTCGCGGGAATTCACAAAAATCTGAACCATCATTACGGCAAAAATTACCGCAATAACAATCAAAATTACGGTAAAGATTACGAATATGTAGTGCGAATCCGAAGTATTCTGGCCGTTCTGAATAGAAATGCTGTCGATTAATTCTTTTACGGTTTCCCTTATGTCTCTTGCAAGCTCGTCCTGACCGTCTTCATTCATAGCCCTATTTTAGCACGGAGCAAGCGATTTTACAATCTTTTATTCTGGACGATAGTCTTTAGGACGAAGTCCTTCTTGCTCTACCAGATTATTTTTTATCTAATTCGACCGTCCATGCCCCGCGTCACGGGCTTTCCAGGGTTCCGCTTTCGCTCCATTGCTTCGCAACGCTGCGCGCCCCTCCAATCCCGCGTAGGTTTATTTGCCCGCCACACGCACTTTCAGCGGTGCATGTTTCCGCCCACAGACAAAATGACTCCCAGCCTCTTTGCATAAGAAAATACCTTAAAAACTAATTTCCATAATGCCGATATATTGTAAAAATCAGCTTAAATCTATTCTATAATAATATTTTATAAGCAGGGTATGGCACTATGCAAATGACCGTTGACTTGTTTGACAGCATCATCAATACTTCTCAGGACTGCGTTTTTTGGAAAGACAAAGACAGGCGTTTTCTTGGTGTAAACCAGGCATTTCTGGACTACTACGGCTTTGAATCAGCGGACGTGCTAATCGGAAAAAACGACGAGGAGATGGGCTGGCATTCAGACCCGGAGCCTTACAAGCAGGATGAACTTAGGGTTCTTTCCGGCAAGAGCACTTACAAGGTGCTTGGCAAATGCGTAATCAAGGGCGAAGAAAGGGACATAATCGCCTCAAAACGCCCCCTCTACGACGATGACGAAATAGTTGGGCTTGTCGGAAGCTTTGTAGACATAACGGATGTTATAAGAAGAAGGAACAAAAGCGACGGTTCCCAGGTTCTGTACAGCATAGACGACCTTAGAAAATACAGCTATTTTGACCGCCTTATTGACGAAATAAGCCTGGAAGAAATACTAGACCCCCTTACAGGAATCTTAAGCCGCTCCTATTCCCTAAAATTTGTTGAATCTTTAATAGAAGAAAACACACCATTTTCCTTTACAATAATAGACCTGGACAATTTTAAGACCATAAACGACAGCTTTGGCCACAGCGCGGGAGACAAGGTGCTTGCAAGCGTTACCCGGGGTCTTGTTGAATGTACAAAAGGTTTTGCCCTTGCAGGAAGATTTGGCGGGGACGAACTTCTGCTTATAGACCTAAAAAACATCTCCAAAGAAGAAAAAACAGAATTCTTTGACAAGCTCTACGAAAATTCTGGGGCGCTAAGAAAAGAACTTTCCTTTGAAAACGGTTCCGCCTTTATAACAGGAACTTCCGGCTGTGCCTCATTCCCGGACGATGCAGACAATTTTTCTGACCTCTTTACCCTAATAGACAAAATGCTCTACCTTGGAAAGCACAAGGGACGCAACTGCTACAAGGTCTACGATGAAGAAAAGCACAAAGACATTAAGATTCAAAAAATGGCAAGCAGGGGCATATTCACCACCATGCACAAGCTAAAGCTTACCCTGGAAAAAGAAAGCAGTCTGGAAAGCAAGCTGCAAAAAGCCATGCCCCTTATTTCCGAAGTGCTTCAGGTAAGGGACTTGTACTATGTTGGCTCAAATGGCAATATGAAGGCCGTCCTGAACAAGAATTTTACAGCCGACGCTTCCGACCTAAAAAACGTGATGGAAGAAGACATATTCTCAGAAAGCAGCCTGGATTCAATAGAAAAGCATTCCCCAAAATTCCACAAAAGCCTAACCCAAAGCGGCTTTGAGTCAGTCCTTGTTTCAAAAGTCCGTAAAGACGACTTTGCAAAGGGCTATCTGGTTTGCGCAGTAAAAAGAAGCCTCAGAATCTGGCAGGAAAACGAAAGGGCAATCCTCTTCTACCTGGCAGACCTTCTGGCAAACGAAGACTTCTAAATTGAACCCATAAGTCTGCTCCAAGACTGTCATTCCGAACTTGATTCGGAATCTATGAAGCTAGATGCCCAAATAAATTCAACATGACAAAAACTGACTCTTGAAACTGTCTTCTAAAGAATATATTTTTTTATTTAATTGTAAAATCCCAGATGTATGTTATACTTTAAAGCGCGAGGTGCTTATGAGTATATATGCTATTTTCATACTGTTTTTTGGTCTTTCCACCGGCATTGGAGTCCCCCTGCTTTCATCTTTCCAGGTAACGCAGATTAAAGGCTCAGACTATGCAGACTGGGTTTCTGGTCTTGGCGCAACGCTTGGACCGGCACTCCTAATCGTAATCACAGTATCCCTGATTGCACGCAAGGTAATGGCACCCCTTATCCAGTCAATAAAAAAATCAGAAAGTCAGGAACTTACGGACCAAGAAAAGGAAGAGGCCAGCCTGGTTCTTAAAAGGCTAAAGATAGTCACAATCACGTCCCTTATAATAGGCTACCCCATCGGAAACGGAACCACAATCATCATCAAAACTTTGTCGGGAAAGGTTAATTACAACGTAACGGACATTGCCATAATCATGTTCCTAATCCTCCTCTATGCAGTTATATCCATAGACTATTGCGTAACATGCTTTACGGCTGTGGCCCACCACGAGCTTGAAAAACTTAGAATCCACACCACAGGCAGCATAAAGACAAGGCCCTTCTCCACAACTGTTTCCAGAATTCTTATAGGCATCATCCTTACCTGCTGCTGGCATTTGTTCTGCAGCGGCTACAGCGCAATCCGCCACGGTTGGACAATGGACGTATTCTTTAAGAAGGCACTCATAGCCTACCTTTACAGCTTTATTTTTACCGAACCGCTTTTCATCATGGTCCTTCACTCACTGCGCACCCGCTTTAGCGACACAATCAAGCAGATTTCTTCGCTTAGGGAAAAGGGAGACCTGGTATCCCGCCTTAATATAAGCACATTCGATGACTTTGGTGTAGTTATGACGGAGATGAACAAACTCATGGACTTCCTTAAGCTTTCAATTGCTACGCTCAAAAGGGAAAACAACAAGGTTGATGTTGACGCGGGAGACCTTCTTGCGGTAACAGAAAATTCCTTCTCCGGAATCACGCAGATTGTTTCTACCTTCGACAGCATGAGCAAGCAGAATGCCCAGCAGGAGAACTTGCTGGAAGACGCCAAAACTAACATAGAAAAATTGAACGAAAAAGCCGCAAACGTAAACCAGATTATGGAAAACCAGGCTGAATCAGAAAAGCAGAATGCCCAGGCCGTAGAAGAAATGGTTGCCAACCTTGCAGAAATTACAGACCTTATCAGAAAAGCCCAGGTTCTTTCCCAGGAACTTACCGCAGAATCCTTTACGGGCAGGACGGAAGTAGGAAAGAGCAAAGGCGTAATCAACGAGATTTCCGAAAAGTCAAAGAAGATGAGCGACGTTATTCAGGTTATAGACTCCATCGCAAACCAGACAAACCTTCTTGCCATGAATGCCGCAATAGAAGCATCCCACGCTGGAGAAGCCGGAAAGGGCTTTGCTGTTGTTGCAGGAGAAATCCGCAAGCTTTCGGAGGACACGCAAAAATCCGCAAGAGACATAAGCACAATCATAGAAGAAATTGTAGATGTTGTTGAAACTGGCGAAAAGAGCATGACGGACACCCAGAATGCATTCAGAAAAATCAGCGAAAAGATTGACGTCCAGTCCAATGCAGTTGATGAAATTTCCAAGTCCATCATTCTCCAGGCAGACAAGGCGAACAACGTCCTTGCCAACACAAGCCAGATTACAAACAAAATTTCCGAAGTAAACGAACTGATTAAGATTCAGGCAAACTATACCCAGGAAATCAACAACGGTATTGAAGACATTGTAAACCTTGCCACTGTCCTAAACGGAACCATGAAGGAGTCAGACATAGTTATCAAGGAATTCCAGAAGTCGTTCATGACGGTAAAAGACAAGGCAGAGCAGAACAAAGATTCCGTAATGCGCATTACAAACGAACTTAACAAGTTTGAAATTTAAACAAAAAAAACACCGCCTCAGAAAGATGAATTCTGAAGCGGTGCCTATGCTAAGCGCAAAAGAAAGAATGGCTACTCAAAGCGCCTGTCTTCTATGCGCTTGGTCTTCTTTTCGCTGCGGGGAAGTTCTCCCACGCCAACAATCTTAACTTCCGGAGTAACGTTGTACTTCTGCTTAAAGTTGTAGGTCATGGTAAGGGCTGCCTCTGTGCGGTCAGTGCCACCTTCAACTTCTACGATAACGGTCATCTTGTCCTTTCCGTCCACGTGCTCAATAACAGCGCGGTATTCGCTTGAAGTTCCAGGAACGCTTCTTATTACGTCTTCAATGGTACTTGGGAAGATGATGTTTCCCTTAACCTTTACCATGTCGTCGCTGCGTCCCATGATTGGTGTTATGCGGGGATATTTGCAGCCACACTTGCATTCGCCGGGGATAAAGGCTGCAAGGTCGTGTGTGCGGAAGCGGAAGAGTGGAGCTCCCTCTTTTACAAGCGTTGTCAAAGTAACTTCGCCAAGTTCTCCCTCTGGAACAGGATTTCCTGTTACAGGGTCAAGAATTTCTATGTAGACGTAATCATCAAAGATATGGATTCCTTCTTCACCGGGGCAGTTAATTCCAATACCAGGTCCGTAACATTCCGTAAGGCCGTAGATGTCAAAGAGTTCTATGCCAAGAATGTTCTTGATGCGGCCACGCATTTTTTCTCCCCAGCGCTCAGAACCGATTATGCCTTTTTTAAGGAATATTTTGTCCTTGAGCCCGCGGGATTCAACCTGCTCTGCCAAAAGCAAAGCGTAGGAAGATGTTGCGCAGATTACAGAAGCCTTAAGGTCCTGCATCATCTTAAGCTGCTTTTCCGTATTGCCGGGGCCCATTGGAATTGCCATGGCACCAAGCCTTTCGCAGCCAGCCTGAAAGCCAATGCCGGCAGTCCAAAGTCCGTAGCCTGGCGTTATCTGAATGCGGTCCTTGCTTGTAATTCCTGCCATCTCGTAGCAGCGGGCAAACATGATGGCCCAGTCTTCAACATCTTTCTTTGTATAGGGGATGATTACAGGAGAACCTGTTGTTCCGCTTGATGAATGGATGCGGACAATTTCCTCTTCCGGAACTGCGGCAAGTCCAAGAGGATATGCGTCGCGAAGGTCCTGCTTGGAGCAGAAGGGGACGAGCTTTTCAAAGTCTTCCTGTGTCTTAATGTCGTCTGGATTTACGTTCTTAAAACGCTCTGTGTAAAAGGGATTTCCGCAGGCCTTAACACGGCGAACCTGCGCACGAATCTGTTCAAGTTGTTTTTCTGTAAGTTTCATCTCAATTCTCCCGACTAAAAGCAAAGTTACTATTTATAGTAACATACAAAAAAGTTATTGTCAAGTGTATACTTTTTCAAATACTTTCTTATGTAGAAAAAACGGAAATCGTGTTTGGTGTGCAGCGGAAGGCAAATCTGGCTGAAAACCCGCATTGGAGCGGAACGAGCGCAGCGAGTTTAATTTCCTATTCCGCGACACCGCGGGTTTCTCAGACAGATTTGACTGGGAGCGGAACACCAAACATGATTTTCACTTTTTTTTGTAAATTCGCTTGACAAGATTAAAAATAACTGTTACTGTCTGTAGTAACAAAGTTACTGTAAACAGAAACAAATAAAAGGAGACCATTATGGAAAAAAGAGTCATTGAGACAGAAGAAAAAAAAGGACTTTCTCTTAGCGAGCTTCTTCTTACAGCGGTATTGCTTGCCGCAGGTGCAGTCCTCAAATTCTTTGTAGGAACCTTCATCAACTTCTTTGGTATGAAGCCAAACTTCATCATCGCAATGTATTGTCTTATCATTGCACTTCTCCGTCCAAAAATCTGGTACAGCATCATTGTTGGTCTTTTGGCTGGTGCAATCTGCCAGTTCTTCCCGGGAACAGCAGGACTCAACTTTGCATCAGAATTTGCAGGTGCCCTTTGCATGGGACTTTTGATTATGATTCCTGCAAAAAACCGCGCAATGGAAATTGGACATGCCGCAGTTAGCACTTTCATAAGCACAGTTGTTTCAGGCGGCTTGTTCACAGTGCTCTTGTTTGTATTCATCAAGTCTGACCCAAGCGCAATGGCCGCATACGTGCCAATCGTTTTTGGAACCGCAACCCTGAACGCAATCATCGTGGCACTCTTGTACGCACCTTTGCTCAAGGCAATCAAAAAGCCATTTGCCTGCGAAAAATAAAAATATCTTCTATATGAAAGTACTAAAAAATGCTGAACTTGCTTACCAAAAGACAGGTTCAGCATACCACGTGGAGCTACAATGATTGAGATACAGGAACTTACTTTTAAGTATGCAGAAGCTAAAAAGAATGCCCTGGAGAATGTAACACTGAACATTCAAAAGGGTGATTTTGTAGGAATCATCGGTGAATCCGGTGCGGGAAAAACCACCTTGTGCAGCTGCCTTAACGCCCTTATCCCCCATCACTATACAGGTGATTTTTACGGTTCTGTAAAAGTTGAAGGGCAGGACACTTTTGACGTAAAGCCAGACAAACTTGCCCTAAAAGTTGGTTCCGTATTTCAGGACATAGAAAGCCAGATAGTCAGCTATTTTGTTGAAGATGAAATTCTATTTGGGCTTGAAAACTTCGGGGTTCCGGCAAATCAGATTGAAGAAAGGATAACAGAAGCCCTCGAAGCCTTGGGAATTAGCGAATTGCGCCACCGCGAAATTTCAACACTGAGCGGCGGCCAGAAACAGAAGGTCGTCTTTGCTTCCATTATTGCCCTAAAGCCAGATTACCTTATTCTGGATGAACCAACCGGCGAACTTGACCCCGCATCATCACTACAGATTTTTAAACTCTTAAAAAAGCTGAACGAAGAAAGGGGAATTACAGTTATTGTTGCAGAGCAAAAAATCATGCTGCTTTGCGAATTTGTAAAAAAGCTGATTGTCCTGGAAAAGGGCACAGTCGTCCACTACGGAGAAATAAGAAGCACCCTGACCCACCAGAGGGAAATGGAAGAAGCCGGAATTAACTGTCCCCGCGTTTTAACCCTTACCGGAAAAATGATGGAAGAAGGCCTAACCCCTTCCGGAATGAAAACAGAAGAGCGCATCTGCCTTAACACCCAGGAAGCGGCAGATTTTATAAAAAGAATGATGGGCAATAATTGCCATGTAAAAGCGGATGATGACAGTCTTAAGCCATCACAAGAGCCAGTCACAGAACCTTCAGAACAGCCTGTCCTGGAATTTAAGAACGTCTGTTTTTCTTACAACGAAACGGCAAACGTTCACGACCTTAACGTAAAAATACAAAAGGGCGACTTTACCGCAATCACAGGTTCAAACGGAGCAGGAAAATCAACCTTCTCCAAACTGTGCAACGGACTTTTGCAGCCAAGCGCAGGAGACGTTTTTGTTCTTGGACAAAACACCAAGCGCAACAAAGTAAGTTCACTTGCCAAGCACATAGGCTTTTTGTTCCAGAACCCTGACCGCCAGATTTGCTGCAGCACCGTGGAAGAAGAAATTGCCTTTAGCCTAAAAAACAATGGCCTTTCAAAAGAAGAGATACAGAGCAAGGTGGAAGCAACAATCAAGGAATTTGGATTTGATGCCAAGACCGAACCGTTCAACATGAGCCGTGGACAGAGGCAGAGACTTTGCCTTGCATGCCTTATAGCGCTCAACCCGGAAATTCTTATCCTTGATGAACCCACGACCGGCCTTGACTACCGCGAGTGTATGGAAATGATGAACCGCATCCGCGAACTAAACGAAAACGGAACTACAGTCATCATGGTTTGCCACGACATGGAAGTTGTTCTTGACTTTGCAAAATCCGTAATTGTAATGAACAGGGGCGAAATTCTTGCCCAAGGAGCAACAAGGGAAATTCTTTCCAACAAGGAGCTGCTTGCAAAGGCGCGTCTATTGCAGCCACAGATTGCGGCAACCTGTTCACTTTTGGGAGATGAATTCAAGGGGCTTTTTACCGTGGAAGAATTAATCAGCAAATTGAAGCTGGCAAAAAAGGGAGCGTAAAATATGAAAGGATTTTTGGACTACTTACAGGGCGATTCTGTTCTTCATAAAATGCACCCGCTTACAAAAATATTTGTTGCGGCACTGCTTTGCGCTTCGGCATTTGTTTCTTCCAATTTTTTCTATTTGCTTGGAATAATTATTTTTGACGTTCTGCTTGGGGCTGTTGGCGAAGGAAAATCACATTCGGGGCTTTTTAAAAGGACGCTTGGAATTTTTAAGGGCTTGTTCAAGATGTCGCTTTTCCTTTTTCTGCTACAGGTTCTTGTTATCAGAAAGGGCGAAGTTGTAATTCCGCTTGGACAAAGGTTTGGAATAACTGATGTTGGAATAAGGAACGGACTGCTTCTGGTGATGAGGCTTACAGGAGCAACCCTTCCTCTTTCTGTTTTGATTTCCGTAATCAACTTGAATGACCTTTCCAACACAATGGTAAAGGAACTTCGTATTCCTTACAAATATGCATTTACACTTACTTCCGCAATACGATTCATTCCGGTTTTTTCTTCGGAGATGTCTGGAATCATAGAAAGCCAAAAAGCGCGTGGTGTTGACTTTGACGTAAAGAATCCATTCAAAAAGCTGGGAATGATTTTGCCGCTCTGCTTTCCTCTTCTGATGGGGGCTGTAAGAAAAATTGAATTTACCGCAACAGCCGCTGAGCTACGCGGATTCTACTTTAGGACAAGGGCAAGCTGCACCAGAATCTACAAGCGCCACTTTAGGGATTTTGCCTTTACCCTGATTGGACTTGCAATTCTTGCCGGTGCAATTGTAATGACAGTGCTTTTTTAGCCAAGCTTCATTCCGCTTATGGTTACAAAGGCAACCTTATTGCCAAGTTCATCTTTTACGTCTATCTGGTAAAGGCAGGTTGAGCGGCCGTCTTTTATAAGATGGGATTCGGAAAGAAGCTTTTTGCCCTTTGCCATGCCAATAAAATTTATCTGGCTTGTAACGGAAACAGTCTGCACCTGGTTAAAATTGGAAGCAACGGCAAAGGTGTAGTCTGCAAGGGTAAATGTTGCACCGCCCATAACACCGCCGTATGCGTTCTGGTGGTTGCGGGTAATTTCCATTGAGCAGCGGGCATAATGGTCTCCAACTTCGTCAATTACAATTCCGCTTGCCTTGGTAGCGTAAAAATCTCCGCCAAAAAATTCCCGTGCTTTTTCAAGATCAGAAAGCTGGTCACTCATAAAAATCTCCTAGCCAATATAATAAACCAGTTCGGAAACTTCAGTTTCAGAACTGGTTACTCTGAAATGCGATGTTTAAAATCGCGCTATTTTAGCGATTTTAAACTCGCAACCTGTGAGGGAACATAGTTTCCGAACAGGTCCAATCTATGGCCTTTACGTTCAGTTCGTAGAATTCCGGCTTTACCAAAAGTTTTAGCGCGGATTTTAGTTGTTCTTTGGAGATAAGACCGCTCTTGCTTGCGGCACCAAGAAGCACCATGTTTACGACCTTGCTGCTTCCAAGTTCATGGCAGGCAGAATCTGTGTCTACGGCGATTACCTTACCAGCTGTTTTTTCAAGATAAGAAATCATTTCTTCTTCCGAAAAAACTTTTCCGCTAAGGCTTGCTGTTACCGGCTGCACAACCTTTTTGTTTACGATTACAGAACCGCCCTGCTTTAGAAAAGCGATGTTGCGCACGGCCTCCGCTGCTTCAAAAGCAATCAGCACATCTGCCTGTCCCTGCGGTACAAGCGGTGAATATGCGTCTTCTCCAATGCGGATGTGGCTTACGACAGAACCGCCTCTCTGAGCCATACCGATTGTTTCGGCAGAAAGAACCCTCTCTCCGTTAGAAATAGCCGCCTGAGAAAGCACCTTGGCAGCAAGAACAGTACCCTGTCCGCCAACTCCGCAAATAATTATATTTTTTGCCATAAAAATCTCCATCTAAGGAGGGGGAAGTCTCCCCCTGCGCGCCCACTTCGTTGGTCGCTACCCTCTCTGCGGGCTCAAACGCCGCCCGCAACGCCTGCTTTAATTTATTGCTCCGACAGGGCAAACCTGTGAGCATAATCCGCATCCGGTGCAAAGCGACTTGTCTATGCAAACAAGCTGCTTTCCTTTAGCATTGCATTCAGAACTTACGCTAAGGGCTGGACAACCAAGTTCATTTATACACTTGCGGCAGCCAATGCACTTGCTTGAATTAACGCTAAGGGCATGGGGCTTTTCCCAACCGACCTTCTGGGCAATTGCTATGCAGGGTGCCTTAAAGATTATTGCGCTTACCCCACGGGATTCGCTTGCCTTTTGAACTGCTTCTACGGCTGACTTTTGGTCAAAGGGGTTTACGGTGATTACAGGCGAAACTCCAACCGCATTCAAAATCTTTTCTATGCTGATTTTTTCTACTATTTCGCCCATCATGGTAAGGCCTGTTCCGGGGTGGGGCTGGTGGCCAGTCATTGCCGTGGTTGAATTGTCCAGTATGCAGATTGTCTGGTGGCTCTGATTGTAAACCGCATTAACAACGCCAGTGATTCCGCTTGCAAAGAAAGTTGAGTCGCCTATAAAGCTAAAGCAGAAGCGGTCAGGCTCGTTGTGGTAGAAGCCTTGTGCCATTGTTATGTCTGCTCCCATGCACAGGCAGGTGTCCGTCATGTCCAGAGGCATTGCGTTGCCCAAGGTGTAGCAGCCTATGTCTCCGCAGTAAACGGTTTTCTTGCCCTTCATTGCCTGTTTTACGGCGTAAAAAGCAGCTCGGTGGGGGCAGCCTGCGCAGAGTACCGGTGGGCGGACTGGCAGTTCGGGAGAAGGAGATGCTGAATCAAGTTCAGCATGACATGGGGCGTCAGCATGCAACAGAGAACCGTCATCCTGAACTTGTTTCAGGATCTCTTCCTCAAGAATCTTCTTTATAATCTCTACGCTAAGCTCTCCGGCTTCTGGAACAGTGCCATCGAACTTTCCGCGGATTTGGCAATTTACTTTTTCTGCACCAGTGATTGTTACAAGGTTTTCTTCTATAACAGGGTCAAGCTCTTCAAAGACCAAAACCTGCTCATAGGCTTTAAGGAATTGAAGGGCAAGATCTTTTGGGAAGGGATAGGGTGTTCCTATCTTAAGCACAGGCATGTCTTTTATGCCGAGTATGCCAAGGGCTTCCATTAGGTAGCAGTATGATATTCCTCCTGCGGCAAGTGCAAAGGGGGCGTTGCGGGGGCTTCCCCCGCTAGAAGGGGTAGGACGCAACGAAGTGCGGCCGAGGGGAAGGCTTTCCCCACCTTGGGAAATTTTAAAATTATTGGATATAAAATTCCATTTGCTTTTTGAAAACTCTGCTGGCAGTGTTTTTTGATTGCGTTCAAAAATGCGCTTGTGGTTCAGGTAGGATGCGCGGGGAAAAATAACCCAACGCTTGGTATCTTTTTCAAACTGGCCGGGCTTTCGGCATGGTTCTAGCTCCGGGAATTCCATGCTTTCGTAGGCGTGGTCAACTCTTGTGGTGGGCCGGAGCAGAACTGGCGTGCAATATTTTTCGGAAAGCTCAAAGGCTTCCTGCACCATCTCGTATGCTTCCAGAGGTGTGGAAGGGTCAAAGCAAGGCAGTTTGGAATACTGGGCAAAGTTGCGCGTGTCCTGCTCTGTCTGGCTTGAAATTGGGCCCGGGTCGTCTGCGCTTACGATTACCATTCCGCCTTTTACGCCAACGTAGCTAAGGCACATGACGGGATCGCTTGCAACGTTAAGGCCTACCTGCTTCATTGTGATTAGGGTGCGGCTTCCTGCATAGCTTGCTCCTGCGGCTACTTCTGCGGCGGCTTTTTCGTTTACCGACCATTCAACGTAGGTTCCGGTCTTGCTCTTATACTTGGAAATAAATTCAATAATTTCGCTGGACGGTGTGCCAGGGTAACCGGCTACCAGATTCACTCCAGCTTTTAGGGCTCCAAGCGCTATGGCCTGGTTTCCCATAATCATTTGTTTTGCCATGGAGCTAGTATAACCAAAATGTGTGTTTCTATCAATAATAGCGGGCATTATAAAGGGGAGGGACAACCCCCTACTACGAAGCGAGGTTTTTCCCTCCCCTTAAACCCCTCCCTTTCCCGGCACGTTTTAGGGGCTAGCCCCTAAAAACCCCAGTTTGTTACAAAAGGATTTAATAGGTATAGATTCAGTTTTTATTTTATCCAAGAATTGCAAAAGCAACTGGAGCGGCATGCCAATCTATTCTTCCGCCGACTTTGACTTCCGCTGCACGCATACACCGTAGCAAGTGCGTGCGGTGTACCCGAAGGGGATTTCCTGCGTTGCTTTACATAAAAAAATATCGTGAAAACTGATCTATGTGCAGCTTACATCGAGAAGTTGCCGTCAAACGCCCTGTTATTCTATTTTGGAGAAAAAGGAGCTGGTTAGGGAATCCAGGTCTTTTAGTACGGAGGAGCTTTCTGGCAAGGCAAAGAGTTCCCCCTGACCGGAAGCCGGGTTTTGCATGACCATAATTTTCCGCTCAACAAGATAGTCGCAGAGTAAATTCTGGATTCCGGCAGAGAATCTTTTGCCCAAGTCCAAGATTTCGCTTTTTGGCAGGGGGGCTATTTTTTTTGCTTCGCAAAGGAGTTCCAAAATCTGGCACACCTGGCCCGAAAGCTTAAGGGATGATTCATTTGCAACCGCAGCGCTTTTTGCGGAAAAGAATTTTTGGGTGTGGACAAAAGTGTAAACTTGGAAAAGGGGTTCCTGGGTGTGCATCTTAAAAAAACTTTTGGCTATTCCCTTAAAGGCAAGCGCGGCCGGATACTTCTGGACAATTTCCTTGATGTTGTGGGGAATAAAAGAAACTGCCCTCATGTAATCTGCGCAGAATTCCGTTGTCTTTGCAACAATGTCGTCCCTGCCTGTAAAATGGTTGTACAAAGATGCCTTTTTTACGCCAAGGGAATCCGCTATGTCTGAAAGGCTCGCAGCCCCAGCGGAATAGGTAAAAGAGGCATTGAGCATGGCCATTATTATTGATTCCTTAGAAAGTTTTTTTTCCATAAGACGCCTAACACTCGTTAGTTAAGTATACATGTTTTTTTGCGGATATGCAACCGCGGATGTGCAACCGCAAGCTTTTTGTTGCAAACTGAAAAAAGATAATTTATAATTTTAAATATGAAAAGAAATTTTACAAGAAACATTCTTATTGTAGTCGCACTTGTTCTTTCCTTCGCCAACACAGCATGTAAAAAAGCAGGAACAGCACAGGCAAACGACAGCTCTTTGGCACAAGAAAGCTACCAAGATCTTGTTGGCAAGTATCTTTTAGTTAGCGGAGGCTTGCAAAGTGCAGAGGCTGTAATTTCTCCGATTATTGACATAAACAAAAAAGAGTCTCCGAATATACCCGAAGATGCATGGCCACGCATAAAAGAAATAATGATAGACTTCTTTAAAAATAACATTGTAGAATTGTATGCGCCCATATACAAAAAGCACATTTCGGAAAACGAACTTAGGGACATTATAAAATTCTACGAGTCTCCAGCCGGGAAAAAACTTGCGGATGAAAACCCACATATAGCGGCAGAATGTATGGCAGGAGCGGAAGAGTTAGGCAAAAGATTGAACAATGAAATTTTACAGGTACTGAATTCTGAAAGCTACCTAAAGGATGCAGAAACAAATAATACACACAATGTCTCTTCCGCAAAAGACAGCTACAGCAAACTTCTTGATGAATTCTTTTTAGCCAGCGGAACCTTTCAGGGGTTAGAAGCCAGTGTTGATCCAATTATTGAGATGAACAAGAAACGTTCCAAGAACATACCCGAAGATGCATGGCCACGCATAAAAGAAATTATTGCAGACTTCTTTAAAAATAACATTGTAGAAATGTATGCGCCCATATACAAAAAACATATTTCGGAAAACGAGCTTAAGGAAATTATAAAATTCTATGAGTCTCCGGCAGGGAAAAAACTTGCAGAGAAAAATCCTGCCATATTAACAGAAGCAATGGCAGCTTCAGAAGATTTGGGGCAAAAATTAGATAAAGAAATTTCCAGGGTATTGGCTTCTGAAGGCTACCTCAAAAACTAAGGCATATAAAGCATAGACTTAGCCATCCTCCAAACCAACCCTACGCCCGATTGGAAGGGGTGCCGCAGGCAAGACCGCTGCAAGGCGGGCCGGAGCGATAGCGTAGCCCTGGAAAGCGGGTGGCGCAAAGGCCTATCCGGTCGAATTAGCCAAACAACAGCATGGTAGAACAATTGAGGCTACGTCCAGAAGAGCAGAGTTCAAAATGCACATCTTCAAAAGCGTAACCTTTACAAAACAAAACCGTTTATATAATATAGAAAATAACCGCAAATTTAAGGGCCATCCAAGACCCCGAAATGGAGAATACAAAAATGAAGCATTCTATTTTTTTAGCGGCAGCTGCATGTACCCTGGCCGCAAGTTTTATTTCCTGCGCAAGCTCAAAGCAAATAGCCGCTGACGCTTACGACACAGAAGAAGAGCAGGTAACACAAATTGCCGTAAACCCGTCTCAGAAAAAGCTGGACGGCGACCATTACAGCCCGGAAAAACTTAGCGGAAGCAACCGCAGCTTTGGCCAAAAGCTCTTTAACCTTAACAAATACGAAAAAATTGACAACTTTACACTTTACGCAAAGCCAACTCTCGGTGGGTTCGGTACCCGCAAAGGAAGCCTTATCTACCGCGAAGGAACGGACATAGCAGGATTTGAATGCTACTACGATTCATGCGCATACGCAGTTCAGTTTGCACAGGCAGAACGCAACGCACTTATCAGCGCCTTTGAACGCTACAAAAAAGACTTTGACGAAAAAAAGCTTAAGCGCAAGGACAGCAAAAGCCGCCAGGCATACGGATTTGTTGGTGGCTACGAAGACTTTGGCAACATAGAAGCTTCCATGATGTATTACTGCAAGCCCAAGGTTTACTTTGGCTACAACTTTATTGACGGAAACCCGTATTTCTGCATCTACGTAAAGAAAGCGGAAAACCTTGCTGTTGACCAGAAAAAGGAAGGCGGATTCAAAGAAACGATTGACCAGTCTTACTACTTTACAAAAGCCCAGGCAACTGTTCTTACGGAATTCCTTTCGGACGAAAACATCAGCGCTCTTCAGGGCGAAACTACAGTGCCTGTTGAAATGCAGCAGAGCGATTCTTACTAAAACTTAGCAAAAGAGTGCACGCTTGCAAAAGCAATATATGCCGCTGCCAGTTTTGGTGGCGGTATTTTTTTGTTTTTTTGGAGCCGCATTTATGGTTAAACTGTGTCCGCCACTCCGTGCCGGCCAGACTTCCACGCCATTTTATCCCGCAAAAACGCAGCGCCATGGACGGCGCGTCTTTTCTTTTGCAAACACAGCTGGTTAGTTTTCGCAAGAAAACTAACGGGATAAAATGCCATGGAAGGCATTTTATCCCGCTTTTCAGGGTTCCGCGGGTCCCTTCCCGCTCCATTGCCTAGCGGCAACCCGCCTGCAGCGGGCCCTTCCAATCGGGGCTAGGCTTGATTTCAAGTACCCCTTCGACAGTCATTTTATAAAGCCCGGCAAAG
>Ga0310695_10003897_pt1 | contig 28450 bp, 26 predicted proteins | sample RumenRJG_04DNA_FD_203882 | JGI IMG/M metagenome (GOLD analysis project Ga0310695, IMG submission 203882) | Bovine rumen microbial communities from Lethbridge, Alberta, Canada - RJG_04 (v2) (version 2) | ecosystem: Host-associated > Mammals > Digestive system > Stomach > Rumen | place: Canada... | reverse complement strand
AGACAGTAAAATATTCACTCTTTAAATATCTATCTGTTATGTTACAAATCAATAATATCAGTTTCGGTTACAACAAGAAGCGCGGCAACTTGTTCAGCGACTTCTCGTTGAATTTGGAGGCAGGCAACGTGTATGGCCTGCTCGGTAAGAACGGTGCCGGCAAGTCCACGCTCATCTACCTGATGACCGGACTGCTGACTCCCCAATCCGGTGAAGCCCTGATGGACGGCGTGAACGTGCGTGAGCGTCTTCCCAAGACGATGAGCGACATGTTTCTGGTTCCCGAGGAGTTTGACCTGCCACGGTTGAGCATCAAGCAGTATGTGAGCATCAATGCTCCGTTCTACCCCAACTTCAGCATGGAGGACATGCAGCGCTACCTGGAGATCTTTGAGATGAGCGATTACATCGACGTGAACATGCACTCGATGTCGATGGGCCAGAAGAAGAAAGTGTTCATGGCCTTCGCTTTTGCCACCAACACCCGCGTGCTCATCATGGACGAGCCGACCAACGGCCTGGACATCCCCAGCAAGAGCCAGTTCCGCAAACTCGTCACCACCGGCATGAGCGATGACCGCATGATGCTCATCTCGACCCACCAGGTGCGTGACATCAGCGACATCCTGGACCACGTTGTCATCATCGACAACAGCAAGGTGCTGCTCAATGCAAGTTTTGCCGACGTGACGAGCAAATTGGCTTTCCGCCCGCTGCGTGCTGGCGACGAGCCCCTGTTCGTGGTACAAAGCCCCTTCGGCCCCTTGGCCGCTGTTCGCGCCGAATCCGGCGAGGAGACTGTCGTTGACCTGGAAATGTTGTTCAACGCCACGCTCCAGAACCCTGCTGCTATCAACAATTTATTCACCGCTAAAAACTGAACACCACTATGAATACCGTCAATCAAACATTCAACTGGAGCCGTTTCGTAGCCACCCTGCGCAAGGAACTTGTAGAGAGCAAGCGCGGTATCTTAATCACCCTGCTGAGCATCTATGGACTGCTGACGATGGTCATGATCATCGGCAATGTGATCTTTGGCAGCGAGAGAGTAGGATTCCCCTATGCTGTGGTATTTGTCATCTTCACTTTCACCGTGTGCATCGCAGCGGGTTTGGCATTCAGAAAACTGACAAAAAAGAACGGACGCGTCGACTTGTTCACCTCACCGTCGTCGACACTGGAAAAATTCCTTGTCAACGCCCTCGTCTATGTGCTGGGATTCATCGTGGCCTTCTTTGTCTGCGCCCAGTTGGCCGACTTGACCCGCATTGCAGCCTTGTGGTACTTCCACAATAGAATGAATGTGCCCGGTCCCATCAATTTCCTGAACATTTTATCCTCTCCTTTCAGTTTTGGTGACGAGGAACTTATCGGCTCGTCAACATTAACCATTACCCTGCCCCTTAGCGTGATTGCAAGTGGAGGCTTATTCCTGATGGGCAGTGTCCTGTGGCCGCGCCTGTCGGTCCTCAAGACCTTTGCCGCACTCTACGGCGTTGAAATTGTTGTGGTTGTTCTGGGCATCGTGTTCTCGGCTATCGTGGGCGATAGCGTGGTAACAGAATATGTCAAGAAATTCGTTAGTGTTTTCTCCGGCAGCGACATCAGTTATTGGACCATCGGCTGGTATGTCATCCAGATACTCCTGTTCTGGGGTCTGGCTTGGTACCTGTTCAAGCGCAAAGATGTTGTTTCACTCAAGTGGTGGAAGTAATTCAAGGTTCAAGGTTAAAGGTTAGAGGTTAAAGGTTAAAGGTTAGAGGGAGTTTTCATATCCATATAACCGGCAAACCTAAAAAAATAAGACTACAATGAACTTCAAGGATAATAAAGCGATTTATCTGCAGATTGCAGACCGCATCGGCGACCAGATCCTCTCGGGGAAACTGACGCCGGAAGGGAAAGTGCCGAGCGTGCGCGAACTGGCCGCCGAAATCGAGGTCAACGCCAACACCGTAGCGCGCACCTACGACCACCTGCAGCAGAACGGCATCATCTTCACCAAGCGCGGACTGGGCTACTTCGTCAGCGCCGACGCTAAAGACAAGATCATCGCCTCACGCCGCGACCTGCTCATGCAGGGCGAGATGGACTATTTCCTGGGACAACTCAAGGCCGTGGGCATCACCCCCGCCGAACTCCAGGACCTCTATAATGACTACCTGAACAGGGCCAACGCCTCAAGTTGACGGCCCCCTAAGGACGAATCATGCAAGACAAGAAAGACCAGGACAATGAACTCATCGATAAGTAATGACTCTCTCGCTCAATATATCCAACCGTCATTGTTGTGACTGTCTTTCTTGTCTTCTTTTCTCAAAACAACATCACTACGACTTTTAAAACAAACGTGTTATGAAACCTCAAGCATTCGTCGCCACGGCAGCCGCCATCGCCGTCGCCCTCATCAGCCTAGTGACCAGCATCGTGCTCTCACACACCACCATGTGAGCGACTACGGCCCGAAAAAATGACTGAGATGTGTAGTTTCTTGAAAGGCTACTGCGTCTAAACAACAGAAAAAGGCAAAAACGAGAATTAATCAATATTATTTACTTAAAATGAGTATTATGAATGTGAAAAAATTATTTGCAGCGTTGCTGCTCATGCTGGTAGCCTTCGGCGCCAACATGGCGACGGCACAGGAAATGACCATCCCCGTGGATGATGCTGTGCGCGTCGGTAAACTGGACTGCGGATTGACCTACTACATCCGCCACAACGACTATCCCGAGCACCGTGTGAACTTCTACATCGCACAGCGCGTGGGCTCCATCCAGGAGGAGGAAAGCCAGCGTGGTCTTGCCCACTTCCTGGAGCACATGGCCTTCAACGGCAGTGAGCACTTCAACGGCGAGGGCAAGGGCATCATCGACTATACCCGCTCGCTGGGTGTGGCCTTCGGTGCCGACCTGAATGCCTACACGAGCATTGCCGAGACCGTCTACAACATCAACGACGTGCCCAGCACGCGCCAGAGCGCCATCGACTCCTGTCTGCTTATCTTGAAGGACTGGAGCACCGGCCTGTTGCTCACCGACGAGGAAATCGACAAGGAGCGCGGCGTTATCCACGAGGAGTGGCGACTGGGCCAGAGCGCACAGATGCGCATGCTGGAGCGCCAACTGGAGACCCTGTTTCCCGGCTCAAAGTTCGGCAAGCGCCTGCCCATCGGTCTGATGAGCGTTGTCGACAACTTCGAGTACAAGGAACTGCGCGACTACTACCACAAGTGGTACCGTCCCGACAACCAGGCCCTGGTCATCGTGGGTGACGTGGATGTTGACCATGTAGAGGCCCAGATTAAGGAACTCTTCAAGGGTATGACCCTGGATCCCAATGCCGCACAAGTGGTTGACGAGCCCGTTCCCGACAACGATGAACCCATCATCGTTGTCGACAAGGACAAGGAGCAGCAGTACAGCGATGTATCGGTTTGCTTCAAGCACGAGACCATGCCCAGAGAGGCCAAAGCCGGTATCGAATACCTGGTCTATGAGTATGCCAAGGGCATGATTACCCGTATGCTTAACACGCGTTTGAGCGACATGGCACAGGAGCCTGACTGCCCCTTTGACATGGCTTACTGCTATGACGGCGAATACATCCTGGCCAACACCATGGATGCCTTCACCATCGATGCCATGCCCAAGGAGGGCAAGGCCGAAGCCACTACCGAGATCCTGCTTGTCGAGGCCATGCGTGCCGCCAAGCACGGCTTCACAGCCAGTGAGTACAGCCGCGCCAGCGACGAGTACATGAGCCAACTGGAGCAGTGGTACAACAACCGCAACACCATCTCCAACGAGACCTATGGCCGCGACTACTGCAGCAACTTCCTCGACGGAGAGCCCATCCCCTCGGTAGAGACCTATTTCCAGTTGATGGGTCTGATTGCTCCCCAAATCAACGTTGACATCATCAACCAACTGATGTCCGGACTGATTGATACCGACGGCAAGAACATGGTCATCGTGAACTTCAACCAGGAGAAGGAAGGTGCCACCTATCCCACCGTTGACGCCTTCAAGGATGCCATCGCCGCTGCCAACGCGACCGACATCACCCCCTATGTTGACAATGCACCGACCGAGCCCCTGATGAGCGAACTGCCCAAGCCTGGCAAAATCGTCAAGGAGAGCGAGAACAGCGTGTTCGGCTACAAGGAACTAGAGTTGAGCAACGGAGCCCGCGTCATCCTCAAGAAGACCGACTTCAAGGAAGACGAGGTAACAATGAGCGCCTTCCAGCGCGGCGGCCAGTCACTGTATAACGAGAAAGACTGGGCCAACCTGCAGATGCTCACCTCGCTGAACTCGTTCACCGGCCTGGGCAACTTCTCCAACTCGGACCTCAATAAGGCCCTCTCCGGTAAGCAGGCTTCGGTTTATCTTAACATCAGCGATTATACCGACCAGTTGTCAGGCAACAGTACGGTCAAGGACCTGGAGACTATGTTCCAACTGCTCTATCTCAAGTTCACCGCACTGACCAAGGACGAGAAGAAGTTCAACCAGACAATGAGCATGATGGAGACCCAACTCAAGAACAAGGACCTGATGCCCGAGACCGCACTCAGCGACACCCTGCAGTATGTCATCTCAGACCGCAACTGGCGCAACAAGCCCTTCAATGTAGAGGACTTGCAGCAGGTCAACCTGGACCGCATCATGGAAATTGCCAAGGAGCGCACCGCCAATGCCGCCAACTACACCTTCACCTTCGTGGGCAACTTTGACGAGGCTACCATCCGCCCGCTTATCGAGCAGTACATCGCCAGCCTGCCCGCCAAGAAGGGTGTGAAGACCAACTGGAAGAACGAAGTCAATATGCCCAAGGGAGAGGTTATCAACCACTTCACCAAGAAGATGGAGTCGCCCAAGGAATTTGAGGTTATCATTTGGCACAACAACGAGTTGCCCTACAGTCTGGAGAATGAGGTCAAGGCCGAAATCCTCGGTGAGGTACTCGGAAAGGTTTACCTGCAAAAGATCCGCGAGGATGCCGGTGCCGCCTATTCCACCCAGGCCATGGGCCAAACAGGCATCTCGGGCGGCAAGCCCCAGACCCTGGTGCTGGCTATCTGCCCCGTGAATCCCGAATTTGAGGAGACCGCCCTGAAGATCATGAACGAGGAGATGGTCAACGCCTGCACCACTATCGACCCCGTTGCCTTGAACGAGGCTAAGGAGAACATGCTCAAGAACTACGCCACCAATATCAAGGAGAACTGGTACTGGCGCAGCACGATCGTGGAGTATCTCGTGAACGGTGTCGATGGCCACACCGGCTATGAGGACATCGTCAAGGCCCAGACTCCCGAATCGATTGCCGACTTTGCCCGCCAACTCTTGAGCGCCGGCAACAGGATCGAGATTGTAATGGCTCCTGAGAAGTAAGCAATTCATAATACTCTATTTTCGAGAGCCAGAGACACCACAAGTGCCCCTGGCTCTCATTTTTTTAGGATTACTGTGTAGTTTTATGGGGAGCATCTGCGTCTAAATGGGTAAAAAGCAGTATTTTTGTGCTAGCAGACAATTAAAAACCAAATACTATATCACATGGCTTATCTTGATATTAACAACGTGGTGAAACGCTATGAGGGGCATACCGCCCTGGACGGCGTTTCCATGCAGGTGGAGCAGGGCTGCATCTACGGCCTGTTGGGCCCCAACGGCGCCGGCAAGAGCACCCTGATCCGCATCATCAACCGCATCCTCGCTGCCGACGAGGGCACCGTGCTGCTCAACGGCAAGCCGATGACCGATGCCGACATCAGCCACATCGGCTACCTGCCCGAGGAGCGCGGCCTGTACAAGAAAATGAAGGTGGGTGACCACATTGTCTACCTGGGCCGCCTCAAGGGCATGACCAAGGCCGACGCTGTCACCTCGATGCACTGGTGGCTCGACCGCTTTGACCTCAAGGAGTGGGAAAACAAGAAAGTGGAGAACCTGTCCAAGGGTATGCAGCAGAAGGTGCAGTTCATCGGCACCGTCATCCACCGCCCGCCTCTGCTGATCTTCGACGAGCCGTTCTCGGGCTTCGACCCCGTGAACGCCGAGCAGTTGAAGGTCGAGATTCTGGGGCTGCGCGACCAGGGCAGCACCATCCTGTTCTCAACCCACAACATGTCATCGGTCGAGGAGGTCTGCCAGCAGATCACCCTGCTGAACCACGCCAAGGTGGTGCTCACTGGTAGTGTTGATGAAATCAAACAGCAGCACAAGAAGAACATCATCGCGGTGAAAACTTCCGATTCCATCGAAGAAAAACCCGATATGTTCACCCTGCTCCCACCAACCAAGCCGCAGGACAAGGATACCCTGATTAAACTGGCCCACGGTGTGGAGGTGCGCGATGCCATCGCCTGGCTCAACGAGCATTACAACCTGACGGGCTTCACCGAGGTGCGTCCCAGCATGCACGAGATATTTATCGAAACTGTTAAATCCTATAATACTGAACAACAATGAATAAACTTCGCCTCATCATCGCCCGTGAATATATGTCGATTGTCGGGCGCAAGTCATTCATATTGATGACCTTGGGCATGCCCCTGCTGTTCATCATCATCGGAGCCGTCCCCATGCTGCTCGGCTACCTCAACGATAAGGGCAGCCCCACCCAACTGATTTCGGTTGTCGACGAGACAGGACGCTATGGCGCCGCACTGCACAGCGACGAGATGTACACCTATGTCATCGAGGAGGGCATGACCGCGACAAGTGCCCACGAATTCTATCAGAAGTCAGACGACGGCATCGACGCCATGGTCATCATCCCACGCGATGTGGACAGTACCGGCATGGTCAACATTTTGAGCAAGGGGACCATCACGCCCGCACTGGTGACGACGGTGCGCAGCGCCATTGCCGACACCATCGAGAGTGCCCACCTCGCATCGATGGGCATCCCCAACCTGCAAGAGATGGTCGACAAGGCCCACGTCAATGTTGACGTGCGTTCCATCAAGTTGAGCGAGGAGGGCGAACAGGAATCGTCGACTGATATCGCCATGGGCCTGGGCCTGTTCCTGTCATTATTCACCTATATGTTTGTGCTCATGTACGGCGCGATGATCATGAACAGTGTCATCGAGGAGAAGACCAACCGCATCGTCGAGGTGGTCGTGAGCAGTTGCCGACCCTTCCAGTTGATGCTGGGTAAAATCATCGGTGTGGGGCTCGTGGGCCTGACCCAAATGGCCATCTGGATTGTCATGCTTGTCGTTGTCGCCATGGTGGCAGGCAGCATCCTGGGCATCAGCGGAATGGCATCGGGGAGCATCACGCCCGAGACAATGGCTGCAGCGGGAGCAGCGGCCGAACAGGGATTTATGGATGGCTTCATGAGGGAGTTGTACTCCATCAATTTCGCACCCATCATCCTCTACTTTATCCTATACTTCCTGGGTGGTTATCTGCTTTACAGTTCGCTGTTCGCGGGACTGGGCTCGGCTGTGGATCAGCCCAGCGACTCGTCACAGTTCATGACCCCTGTGATGTTGATCATGATCATAGCCCTGTATGCCGGAATATTCTGTATGGAGAATCCTTCGGGACCCACAGCGGTGTGGTGCTCCATCATCCCGTTCACCTCACCAGTGGTCATGATGGTCAGGATACCCTTCGGCGTGCCCGCCTGGCAGATGCTGCTGAGTCTGGTACTGCTGTTCGGCACTGCACTGGGTATCACGTGGATAGCAGCACGCATCTATCGCCGCGGCATCCTGCACTATGGCAAGAAAGCCTCATTTGGCGACCTGTTCAAGTGGATCAAGTGAGGTATTCTGTCCCTAAGAAACTTAGGGACAGAAGTTTAGAGTTTAGGGTTTAGAGTTTAGAGTTTAAAGACTAAAAACTAGGGACTAGAAACTAAAGACTAAAAAAATGAGAATCGTGATACAACGCGTGACCGAAGCATCGGTCACCATCGACGGACAAATGCACAGCACCATCGGCCCCGGCATGATGGTGCTGGTGGGCGTCCGTGAGGGCGATACCGAAGACGATATGCGCTGGCTGGCGCAGAAGACGGTGAACCTGCGCATCTTTGACGACGAGCAGGGCGTGATGAACCGTAGCATCATCGATGCGGGCGGCGAGGTGCTGGCAGTGAGCCAGTTCACTCTCAACGCTTCGACCAAGAAGGGCAATCGTCCCTCCTACATCCATGCTGCCGGCCACGACCTGGCAGTGCCCCTGTACGAGGCTTACTGCGACGAGGTGGCCAACCTGCTGGGTCGCCCGACCAAGCGTGGCGTATTCGGCGCCGAGATGCAGGTCGCACTGGTCAACGACGGCCCGGTGACCATCATCATCGACAGCCGACTCAAGGAGTGACCCATGGAACCATGACGCACCCAGCGCTAAAAAGCTCCCAAAAAATGGTCATTTCAGGTCAAAAAACATCGGTTTCATCGAATTTTTTTGATATTTTCAAGGGAGGGACCACCTCCCATTTTTGATTAAAAATATCGGTTTTCAACACAAATAAAAACATAAAAACACTTGCATTGAAAAAAAATATTATCTTTGCAGTGGATGATGAGGTCACTACTACATATTTTTGTCATTCTTAGCATACTGGCAGGTTTACTTGCCGGCTGCCACGACACGCCTCATTATGACCAGCGGCTGATGAAGGCCGACAGCCTGCTGCAGAACATTCATGACAGCCACCTGGCCCTTGAGCAACTCAATGGTTTACAGCGCAATAGCCTGTCCGGTGAGGGCAACAAGGCCTATTATGACCTGTTGCTCACCCAGGCGCGCTACAAGTGCTACATCAAGGCCACAAGCGACAGCGACATCAACCGCGCCCTCAAGTACTACACCCAGCACGGTGACGAGCAGGACAAACTCTTGCGCGCGTACATATATAAAGGTGCTGTCATGGAGGAACTTGGAAAGCCTGACAGTGCCATGACCATGTACAAACAGGCCGAAACGGTGATTCTGCCCACCGACTACTTCAACCAGGGCTACGTGAAGATGCGAATGGGCGACCTGTACAACCAGCATCATGCCTATGGTGGCCGTAACATCGAGAAACTTGAGCAGGCCCTGGAACGTTTCAGGAAAGCCCAAGACACTCATTACCAGATTGTTTGTCTCAAGGACCTGGGCGCCATGTACCGAGGGACCAACACCGACAAGGCCGAGGAGAAGTTGAATGAGGCCATCGCCCTGGCCACATCGGCCAATGATACCAACAACCTGATCAATTCACGCAACAACCTGGCCTACCTGTACTTCATGATGGGCCAGAAGGACAAGACGTATTACTCCAAGGCTTACAAGGAGTTACAACACATCAAGCGATTCAGGCTGAAAGGTCTTCCGGAAAATGTGTACACCACGTTTGCCTGCGTTTACGCCAATCTGGGCATGCCCGATTCGGCCCTGTGGTATCTGCAACTTGCCCAAGTGGGTACGGATCGTGACTCGTCTTACTTCCAGTCCAACAACTACCTTGAGCCCATGAGCCAGATTGCCAAGGCCCGTGGCGACTCACTTAACTACCTGAAACTGAGTTATAGATCAGACCGCAACTCGTTCTCGTCGCTGAGCGACTCCAACATCGTCAACATCATGTATGCCGAGAACGACTTCGACCACGAACTCAGTCGAAAGCAGGCCCAAGAGCAGCGCAAAGCCCGCAACACCCTCATCGCCGTCATCTCGGCAGTCATCCTGTCGCTGCTGGCATTGGCCCTGCTGTTCTATCGCCGCGCGCACCGTTATGACCGCCTCATCGTCGAACTTAAAGACCAGTCCCAGAGCCAGATGAATGACTTGTCGGACCTGCAAGGCAACATCAGCGAGATGAAGATCAACGACGAACGCCTCAAGGGCTTTATCTCGTCACACATGGGCATGATGCGTGAGATGATCGAGGCGTGCTACCATGAGCCCAACAACCGCATTGCCGAGAACATGAAGCGCATCGTCAAATTCCAGGACAGCAACAAGGAAAACTGGGTGAAACTGTATGACTACATCGACATGGAGCACAACAACATCATGACCCACACGCGCAACACCTACCCCCAACTCAACGATCGCGACTTGCTGCTGCTGGCCCTGACCAGTATGGGATTTTCGTATATACAAACTGCCATCATCATGGGCTACTCCAATGCCACCAGCGTGAGCGTCATCAAGCAGCGCCTGGCCCAGAAAATGGGTCTTGACTGCTCGCTCAACGAGTACATCAAGCGCTATGGCAACAGCGACAACAAGCCCAAAACGTAAAGAATCACCCCAAAAACACCAAAAAAATGAGGTCATTGAAAACGTATTAGAAAAAAAACAATAATCATTTGGCCATCAGCGCATTAAATATGCCTTGTATTACGAAAAAATTTGGTCAATTCAATAAGTTGATGTAATTTTGCGACAGAAATCTAAACAGTTCTTTTGAAAATCTAAACATATCGAGTTATGAAACGTATTTTTTTCATCATCATATTGTCCACCATCTGCGGCATGACCGCGTTGGCCCAGGACAGACCCGACATGATCAACCAGTCCACTGGTGGCAACCATGACGGTGTTGTATATTTTTACATAAACAGGCCAAGCGTTGACTACAACTCAACGACCCACGAATTGACAATCATCGGCGACGGTTCCTCGGCATTCTACCTGGTTGAAATTACCAATGCCGCATCCGACATGCTAGTCTTTTCGACCGTGATTGACGGAACCTTTGACGTCATCGACGCCAACCCTTATCTGTTCGGCGTTTACAACATCCGACTCACCGACGATAACGGGCATCCGTTCCTCTACACCTTTGATGGTGCCATACATGCTATCGGAAACGGGTTCAAACCCAACACCAGCGGTGGCATATTTAACATTGACAGATATCAACTGAAATAGAGAAATGTTTAGATTTTAAATAATTAGGTATTCCTTAAATTAGAGAAACACACATCATCCAAACTGCTGCCCGCCACCATCCATGGCGGGTAGTTGTTGTTTTGTCCCCTGCACCTTTCTCCTTTGCCCCTCCAGGCACGCCATGACGCCTGCACAGGTCCGCCCCACTCGGGCTCCGGGTCGCCACGGTTGCCCTATATGGTTTTTTTGGTTAAATTCACATTCGTTATCACACCTATGTTAAAAATAATGGCTAATTTTGCAACTTGTAGCGGCATAGCACCCATAGCATGGGTGCTCTAACCACATCAACACAATAAACGACAAGACTGCAAGACAGTAAGATAGCAATGATTAATCTGAGTGTAAACGTCAACAAGATAGCGACACTAAGAAACGCACGCGGGGGCAATGTGCCCGATGTGCTGCAAGTGGCCATGGACTGCGAGCGTTTTGGTGCCGACGGAATCACCGTTCATCCCCGCCCCGATGAGCGCCACATCAGGCGCAGCGACGTGTATGCGTTACGTCCCATGGTACGCACCGAGTTCAACATCGAGGGTTACCCGAGCGAGCAGTTCCTGGAACTGGTGCTCAGCGTGCGCCCCACCCAGGTGACGCTGGTCCCCGACGCCCCCAACGCGCTGACCTCGTCGGCCGGATGGGATGTGACGGGCAATATGGAATTCCTGACCAATGTAGTGGACAGGCTCAAGGAAGCCGGCATCCGCACGAGCATCTTTGTGGGCACCGACGAGGAGACCATCCGCGCCGCCGCCCGCACGGGAGCCGACCGTGTGGAATTGTACACCGGACCCTATGCCGAGAACTTCGATGAGAATCCCGACCGGGCCGTGGCTCCCTTTACCGCAGCCGCCCTGGCCGCCCACAGCGTGGGCCTGGGGCTGAATGCCGGCCACGACCTGAGCCTGCACAACCTTGAGTTCTTCCAGCAGCATGTGCCCCACCTGAGCGAGGTGTCGATAGGGCACGCACTGATCAGCGACGCCCTCTACCTGGGTCTGGAGGCCACCATCAAGGCTTATAAGGACTGCTTGAAATAAAGAGCAGCATTTCACGTTAACAATATAGAAATCAAACAATAACCAAATAAAAAACGAATTGTACTGATATGTCAATCCTCAACTTAATTCTCCCCGAAGAACTCCCTGCAGTCGACAACATGACCGAGCAGGTCGCCGACTCCCTGCGCCAAGCAGCCGACAACGCTGCCCAAGTCCTCACAACCGCTGCCCCCTCGGTTTCCACAGTCAAAGAGACCACCGAACAGGCAGTGAATAACCTCTCGATCTGGGACCTGACCATGGCAGGTGGCTGGCTGATGATTCCCCTGGCGCTGCTGGCAGTCGTGAGCATCTACATCTTCTTTGAGCGCCTGTTCGCCATCAACCGTGCCAACCGTCAGGACAAGTCCTTCATGGACCGCATCAAGGACTTCATCCACCGCGGCGACGTGGACCAGGCCCTGAAATTGTGTCAGGACACCGACACCCCCTACTCCCGCATGATTGAGAAGGGCGTGACGCGCATCGGCCGTCCCATGAACGACGTGCTCGTGTCGATCGAGAACGTGGGCAACATGGAGATTGCCAAACTCGAGAAGGGCTTCAACTGGCTCGCCACCACCGCTGCAGGAGCGCCGATGATCGGTTTCCTGGGCACTGTAATCGGTATGGTACAGGCCTTCTTCCAGTTGGCCAGCGCCGGCAACAACAGCAACGTGTCGATTCTGGCAGGCGGTATCTACCAGGCCCTGGTGACCACCGTTGCCGGTCTGATTGTCGGCATCATCGCCCTGTTTGCCTACAACTACCTCACCTCACGTGTCAACAAGGTGATGAATAAACTCGAGGGCAAGACAATGGAATTTATGGACCTGCTCAACGAGCCGGCCAAGTAATCACGTTATCACTTTACCGCGCTATATGGCACTCAAGAGACAACACAAAACCCAGTCGATGTTCAGCATGGCGTCGATGACCGACATCATCTTCCTGCTGCTCATCTTCTTTATGGTCACCTCGACCTTCGTCTTCCCGTCGGCGCTCGAAGTGAACCTGCCTCAGAGCAGCGAGCAGACGGCCATCAAGCCGTCGACCCGCATCTACGTCGACAAGGACCTGAACATGTTCGCCACCCAGGCTACCGAGACCGGTGAGACCGACTTGATGCCCATTGCCCCCGAGCAACTCGAGGGCTTCATGCAGTCGCTCAAGATCGCCAACCCGAACGAGTTTGTCGCCGTCTATGCCGACGAGGAAGTAAACTACGGCAAGATTGTCGAGATTCTGGACAAGGGCTCGAAACAAGGCATTAAGATTGTGCTGGCCACCAAGCCCAGCGAGGCCTCCTTTGCCCCCGCTCCCGCCGAGGAGCCCGCAGCGTTGCAAAGCGATGTTCCCGCCGAGGACGCCCCCACCCTATAACAACTTGTAAACGATGAAAGAGAATCGTCGCAAAGATAGCCTGTGGGCCTTGTTGCTGACCCTGTTGATTACAGTGGGGACCCTTCTGCTGTTGCTGCGGATGTCGTTGCACTACCAGCCGACAAATGAGCAGAACCTGACAGAGTTGGCACAAGACTCCATCTTGTTTGGCGGTGAATATGTCATGCTGGGCAACACCATGGAGAACCTGCAGGACAACTTCATGGACGAGCAGGCCAGCGAGCAGAGCGCATCGCCCGAACAGGGCGATGAACCCGACATCGAGGGCGATGACCTGGAAGATGCCGGCGAGGCCACCCAGAAGACGCCTCCCCTGGTGACGCAGAAGACCGAATCGCCGCACAAGGTGAAGGAACAGCCCAAGCAACCCGAGCCCAAGAAGCCCGGTCCCAGCAAGCAGAACGACAAGGTGACGGAGAAGCCCAAGGCCAAGAACACCAACTCCGAGGCCAAGGAAACCAAGACGCAGAAGACCACCGAGCAAAAGACTGCCACCAACAATGCCACCGACAGCAAGGTGAAAAACGCCTTCGGCAAGGGCAACGGCCAGGGAGGTGGCCAGCAAGGCTCGCCCAACGGCAACTCCAGCCAGGGAGTTCTCGCCGGCAAGCCCAGCGTCAGCGGACTCGTGGGCTACACCCTTGAGCACTGGGCCAAGCCTGTGCCCAACAGCAAGTGGTCGGGCACCGTGACCGTCAGGGTCACTGTCAACCCGCGCGGCCAGGTCATCAAGGCCTCGGCCACCGGAGCCACCGGAGCGTTGGCATCGCATCCCGAGGTGCGCCGCGCCTGTGAGCAGGCCGCCCTCAAGTCCAGTTTCTCGGTTCCCAAGAACACCATGACCGAGAACATCGGTACCATCACTTACATCTGGCACTAACTATCAGTGACTCAGCAAATATAACGGGACGTCCTGCCACGATGCAGTACGTCCCGTTTTTTACTGGTTTCAACGGTATCCACTGCCGCAGACAGCCTATTCACTGAGGCAATGGCAAGAATCACTGAAATAATTTTGCCGTTTGTGCACAATCACCTATTTTTGTTTGCCAGATTAACCAGATTCAGTGCCCATGAGCATTTTCTATAAGCAAACCAAGCAGGAAACCATCGTCTACGCCATCGTGTGGACTGTGCTGTTCTTGTCTCCGCTGGTGAGCCTGGCATTCAGCCACCAAGACGCTTCGAGTGACAGCGCATGGGTGCAACACTCGCTCGTTGACTCATGGGCCAATCTGTTGGTCTTTTTGGTCGTGTTTCTGATTCACAACCATCTGCTCGCCCCCATACTGGTGAATCACAAGCGCGTGACAGCCTACATCATAGCCTGTGTGGCCATGGTTACTGTTTTCCAGATCATGCAATGTTCCCACAAGCCCAACGGCCAGCCCCTGATATCGGCTGCAACTAACGAGATGCCGCCGCCCCCGCCACCCAACGGCCACCCTCCCGTCGACAAGCACGACATCTCGATGTTCATCATCGTTACGCTGATGATCGGTGCCAACGTGGGTGTGAAATACTATTTCCAGAACGAGGAAGAGAAGAAGCATCTGGCGCGTCTCAAGGAACAGAGCCTGAAACAGGAATTGGACTACCTGCGTTACCAGATCAACCCCCACTTCATCATGAACACGTTGAACAACATCCATGCCCTGGTAGACATCGACCCCGAGCAGGCCAAGGACAGCATCGTGGACATGTCGCGCATGATGCGCTACCTGCTCTACGAGAGCGACAAGCAGTATGTCTCGTTCAACAAGGCCCTCACGTTCCTGAAAAAGTACTTGAACCTGATGAAGTTGCGCTACACCGACCAGGTTACCGTCAACGTGGACATCCCCGAATGCTGTTCCGAGAATGTGGTACAAGCGCCGCTGGTGTTCATCCCCTTTGTGGAAAACGCCTTCAAACACGGTGTGGCCTACGACAAGCCGTCGACCATCGACATCGACATCCAGCAGAAAGACGGACGCCTGCTGTTCCACTGCCGCAACACCAAGAGCGGCGCCAAGCATGAATACGGCGGAGTGGGCCTCAACAACGTGACCAAGCGCCTGGAACTCATCTACGGCACCGACTACTCGCTGGACATCACCGACGGCGAGGACACCTACGACGTGCTGCTCGACCTGCCCGAGCGACACCCCGATGACTTCAACCAAGACAACAGCCAGACCTGAGCGCCAGGCGTCAAAATAATAAAAGGCTATGATTAAATGTATTGTAATTGACGATGAACCGTTGGCACTCAGGAAACTGGTGACCTACATCAAGAAGATACCCTACCTTGAACTCGTGGGCGAGTTCCGCAGTGCCGCCGAAGCCAAACAAGTGGTTGAGCAACAGGATGTTGAGGCTATCTTCCTCGACATCAACATGCCCGACCTCAACGGCATAGACTTTGCCAAATCGGTCGAGCAGGACCACTCCCGGGGCCCCATTATGGTCTTCACGACTGCCTATGCCGAATATGCCATCGAGGGCTACAAGGCCAATGCTGTGGGCTACCTGTTGAAGCCCTACGGCTTTGACGAGTTTGAGGCTGCGGCCCAAAAGGTGCGCGACATCCACGAGATACGCCAGCAGGCGGCAACCGAAGTCACGACCGACGGCACCGACAATGACGTCATCTTCGTCAAGAGCGACTACAAAATCGTGCGCATCGACACCAATGCCATCCGCTACATCGAGGCGATGAGCGAGTACCTGCGCATCGCCTGTGACGACCGCGACAAGCCCGTCATCGTGCTGCTGAGCATGAAGAAGATTGAGGAACACCTGCCCTCGAGCCGGTTCATGCGCATCCACCGGTCCTATATCATCAACCTGAACAAACTGCGTGAGGTGAAGAAGAACCACGTGGTGCTCGACGACAACAGCACGATGCCCATCGGCGACAATTACAAAGATGCGTTCATGGCCTACCTGAACAGCAAATTCCTGACCAAATAACAAATCATCTGGTTATCATCAGAAGAAGATTATTAATATTTTTCTCATAACTTTTTTTGGAGTGGCCCGTGTGTGACGCATCGGCCACTCTATTTTCATTATCTGGGCGATTTATTGGGCCCAGGGTTGGTGGTTCAAGAGAATTGTTGTAACTTTGCACGTTTTTAAGCGATTATAATAATTATTCGGCATTATGAATATTTCCTATAAATGGCTCAAACGCTACATTGACACCGACCTGTCACCCGAGAAGGTGGCCGAGGCGCTGACCTCGCTGGGTCTGGAAGTGGGCGCAGTTGAACAAGTAGAAACCATTAAGGGCGGCCTGCGCGGCCTGGTCGTGGGACAGGTAGTGACCTGCATCGACCACCCCAACAGTGACCACCTGCACATCACCACCGTTGACCTGGGCGACGGCAATGCCCCCGTCCAGATCGTGTGCGGTGCTCCCAACGTGGCCGCCGGCCAGAAGGTTATCGTCGCCACCCTGGGCACCAAACTCTATGACGGCGACCAGGAGTTCACCATTAAGCGCAGCAAGATGCGCGGCGAGGAGTCGCTGGGCATGATTTGCGCCGAGGACGAGATTGGTGTGGGCACCAGCCACGACGGCATCATCGTCCTGCCCGAGGACGCTGTGGTGGGCACTCCCGCAGCCGAGTACTACGGCATCGAGAACGACTACCTCATCGAGGTGGACCTCACCCCCAACCGCATCGACGGCGGCTCGCACTACGGTGTGGCACGCGACCTGTCGGCATGGATGAAGCGCCACGGCATGGACGGCCATCTGCACCGTCCCAGCGTTGATGACTTCGCCAGCGACCGCGCCGACGGCGGCATCCCCGTCACCGTCGAGAACGCCGAGGCCTGCCCCCGCTATGCCGGCCTGACCGTGCGTGGCGTGAAGGTGCAGGAGAGTCCCAAGTGGCTCAAGGACCTGCTGCTCGCCGTTGGCCAGCGTCCCATCAACAACATCGTCGATATCACCAACTACATACTGCTGGGCACCGGACAGCCCATGCATTGCTTTGACCTGAGCAAGGTCAAGGGCGACCGCATCGTCGTCAGGACCGCCCCCGCGGGCACCAAGTTCGTCACCCTCGACGGCGTGGAGCGCACGCTCACCGACCGCGACCTGATGATCTGCAACGGCGAGGAGCCGATGTGCATCGGCGGCGTGTTCGGCGGTCTGGACTCGGGTGTGACCGAGGGCACCACCGACGTGTTCCTGGAGTCGGCCTATTTCCATCCCACATGGATCCGCAAGACGGCCCGCCGCTTCGGCCTGAACACCGACGCGTCGTTCCGTTTTGAGCGCGGCATCGACCCCAACGAGGTGATTTATAACCTGAAACTCGCCGCCATGCTCGTCAAGGAACTGGCAGGAGGCGAAATCTGCGGCGACATCGTCGACGTCAAGGCCCATGACTTCCCCGGCTTCCCCGTGGAACTGCGCTATGACTACGTGACCGGCCTCATCGGCAAGGACATCCCCCACGACACCATCCGCGACATCGTCAAGAGCCTGGAGATGGAAATTACCGCCGAGGATGACGAGAAGATGCAACTCGTCGTGCCCACCTACCGTGTCGACGTTCGTCGCCCGTGCGACGTGGTCGAGGACATCCTGCGCGTCTATGGCTACAACAACGTCGAATTCACCGACGCCGTGCATGGCAGCCTGTCGAACAAGACCGACGTGGACTGGCGCGATGACATGCAGGAGACCGTCAGCAACCAACTCACCAGCGTGGGCTACCACGAGATGATGAACAACTCGCTGACCGTGGGCGCCTACTACGAGGGCCTGACGACCTATCCCGCCGACCTGTGCGTGCGCATCATGAACCCCTTGAGCAGCGACCTGAACGTCATGCGCCAGACGCTGCTGTTCGGCGGTCTGGAGAGCATCGCCCGCAACATCAACCACAAGAATCCCAACCTGCGCCTGTATGAGTTCGGCAACGTCTACAGCCATGACGGCAGCATCAGCCAGGAGGAGAAAGCCCTCGCCCCCTACAGCGAGAGCACCCAGATGGCAATGTGGCTCACCGGCAACAACCACGACGAGTCGTGGGCCGACAAGGTGAGGGCACTCAACGTCTATGACCTGAAGGCCGACCTCGAGAACGTGCTCGTGAACATGGGCATCAACATGCACGACCTGGTCATCGAACAGTGTGAGGACGAGATTCTCGCACCCGCCCTGCGCTACAGCAACCGCGGCGGCAAGACCATCGCCGTGATGGGCGTTGTGAACGACGAGTTGGCCAAACGCTTCGACGTGGACCAGCCCGTCTACTATGCCCAGGTGAATTGGAACTTCGCCTGCAAGGTGGCGATGAAGAAGGACATCAAGTACAGCGACCTGCCCAAGACGCTGCCGCTGCGCCGCGACCTGGCCCTGCTCGTCGACCGTCAAGTGACCTACGACGACATCCGCCGCGTGGTCGAGGGCAGTGAGAAGAAACTGCTGAAGTCGATGACCCTGTTCGACGTCTACGAGAGCAACAAACTCGAGGCGGGCAAGAAGTCCTATGCCATCAGCATGATTCTGCAAGACAATGAGAAGACGCTCAACGACAAGCAGATTGATGCCATCATGAACAAGATCATCAAGAACCTGGAGACCCAACTGGGCGCGAAACTTAGATGAGTTAGGAGTTAGGAGTTAGGAGTTAGGAGTTGGCATCCGCCTACAACTAGGGACCAACAACTAGGGACTAAGAACTAGGGACTAAGAACTAGGGACTAAGAACTAAGGACTAGGGACTAAGGACTAGGGACTAGGGACTAAAAACTACAAAGAAAATATTAATCATTAAACTACAATACTACAATGGGAAGAGCATTTGAATACCGCAAAGCAAGAAAGATGAAACGCTGGGGCAGCATGTCCCGCACGTTTACACGTATCGGCAAGGAAATCACCATCGCCGTCAAGGCTGGTGGCCCTGACCCCGAAGGCAACTCCCGCCTGCGTGCGTTGATCGCCAACGCCAAGACGGCCAACATGCCCAAGGAGAACATCGAGCGCGCCATCAAGCGTGCCAGCGAGAAGGATGCCGGCGACTACAAGGAGGTCATCTACGAGGGATTCGGCCCCCACGGCATCGCCGTGCTGGTTGAGACCGCTACCGACAACACCACCCGCACCGTCGCCAACCTGCGCAACTACTTCAACAAGAAGGGCGGCAGCCTGGGCAACTCGGGCAGCGTGGCCTTCATGTTCAGCCACAAGTGCTACTTCCACGTGACGCCTAAGGACGGCATCGACCCCGATGAACTCGAACTCGAACTCATCGACTGCGGCGCCGAGGAATTCGCCATCGACGAGGAAGAGATGCTCGTTTCGGGCGACTTCGCCGCTAACGGCGACATCATGAAGTACCTCGAGGAGAACGGTTTCGAGATCAAGAGCAGCGAGTTCGTCTATGAGCCCGCCGACTACAAGGAACTGGGCGAGGCCGAGCGCGCCGAAGTTGAGGCCCTCATCGAGGCCCTCGAGGAAGACGAGGACGTGCAGAACGTCTTCACCACCATGGCCGAGGGCGAGGAGTAACTCCCCCAGCCCACACGCCTAACATCACTGGCGACCTCACCACGAGGCCGCCAGTTTTTTTGCCTCACTCGAAAAAATATAAACTACGAATTACGCGGATTATTCTAATTCTTGGGCATCCGCGATGCTTGGCATCACGCTAAGGCGCTAAGACGCTAAGTTATTTTAGGATTGCTCGCTTGCACTCGCAAGAAATCAAACAAAAATTTTGGGCTGACGCGCTTTTCTGCCGGCGGATTTGGTTGATTGGGCTTCCGCGCTGCATAGCATCACGCTAAGACGCTAAGGCGCAAAGTTATTTTAGGATTGCCGCTATTGGCTTTTCAAAAAGGAAGACAAGATTGACAATAATGACAAAGTCATCCAGATTATTGCAGAATAGAGAGAAAGAATAATGTATTGCTGGCCTTAACTCAGATTTCGAATATTTTTTTAATGATTAATTTTGCTTGCCGCAAAAATATTCTTATTTTTGCGGCAAGCAAGATCTTAACCCATTAAAATAAACGACTATGAAAAAGATATTACTTACTCTTGCACTCCTGCTCATGGCAAGCGCTGCGTTTGCCGAGTGCGCCCTCTACGTCGAAGACTTTGAGTTGAGCCAAAGCGAACTGGGGACCGAAATTGTCGTCCCGGTGAAGGCACATTTCTCGGCTCGCTTGAATGCCTGGCAGGTTGACTTGGCGCTGCCCCAGGGCCTGACTGCCGTTGATGCGACGGCTGGTGAGGACCAGGTTGTCACTTACCGTGACAGTCAAGGAAACGAAAGGGAGAAGGCGCCCTACTTCTACGGATTGGGCTCCAATAACCGCATCATCGCGATATTTATTGACAGGGGGTACTGGCAAGACCCCAATGGTGAAGACCCTGAAGCCTGGGTACCTTATGGCCAGATCAAATGGGAAGCAGGTGACTATGATGAGATGATCCTGCTGCACCTTCGTGCCAGTGAAGGCTTCAAGGGCGGTGACATCGCATTCAACACGCTGGTGTCGTCGACACGCGACAGTCGCGGCGGAACGACGCTCGAGAATGGTGACGAAAGTGTCCACTTCACACGCATGTGCCACGTGAGCGTCGAGGGTGTTCCTTCGACACCCGACCCCCTCGAGGTCGCTGCTCCCGTCATCACTCCCAGCATGAACAGCGACTACGTGTATGTCAGGATTCAATGGCCGGCGAGCACAGGCACCCGTGTCTACAACGGAGAGTATATCTATGCCCGTGGCGAAGAGGATGCCGAATATGAGGTCGAGGCCTATGTCCAGGCCCATGGCCGCTTTGCCGAGAGCGCCCATGCCATCGAGACCATCAAGGTGCCGGCCAAGGAAGTAGCGCCCGATCCCGAACCGGATCCGGGTTCTGGTTCTACTCACCCTTCAAGCGCGCCCCAGATTGTTTTTATTGACAGCCGTGGTATTGAGCACTCATACACCATGGCTATGTGGCCCGAAGATTCTAGTGAATATAGTATGATGCTCAATATGCTTCCTGAGATATATGGGGAAAATGTGCCCTTCTACTTCATGATCGACGGCAAGCGGTATGGCCCCGAGACCGACCTGCAAGTGCCAGTGATGAGTGATCTTATTGAGAGCGTAGTACGTAATCCCATCGTTGAGGGAGAAAACAGGTGGTGTGTCCCGACGTATAATGAATATTGGGTCTACACCATAGACCTTGAATTTAGCGACGATGAGATCTCAATGATAATTGTTGTAGGTCCGATAACTGGTGAAGATACGGTAGAGCAGACCGAAGCGCCTGTCTTCAACGGATGGATGCTCGACGATGCCGCCGATCCCGGTCTGAGGAACGCTATGTTCGTGGAAATCACGCCCGCAGAGCCCAGCACCATCTACTATCGCGTGCAGTATCCCGATGAAGTGTGGAGTGAGTGGAACGAGTATGACGGGGTGATGTGCTTCAATGATGAAGGCGTCTATTGCATCGAAGCCTTCGCGCTGGCCAACGGCAAGGTGCCCAGTGAAGATGTTCAGTACTGGTTTGTCATCTCACCGACCATAAGCGTCAACGAGGTGAATGGCGACAAGGCCATTGCCCGTGTGCGCTACTTCAATATGGCCGGACAAGAGATGCCTGAACCCGATGGCATGACCATCATCGTCACCACCTATACCGACGGCACCACCAGCACCATGAAGGTGATGAAGTAGCCGCCCGACGCTTGCATCAATGGCTGAGGCGCCACCAAATTTACGAAAAATCGTGGTTCGCTAAAAGCAAACAACTGAAAATTCTGAATAATCTGGGGCATCCGCGCTACTTTTTTCTGTCGGCGGATTAGACGGATTTGGTTGATTGGGCATCCGCGAGGCTTGGCATCACGCTAAGACGCTAAGGCGCTAAGATTATTATAGGGCTATCCGCGAGGCTTCTTTCTGTCGGCGAATGCAGCATTTGGGTTTAAAAAGAAGACAATAAGGACATCCGCACCAAGTTTGACCGGGTGCGGATGTCGTTTGTGTGATTCGTGTAATTTGTAGTTTGTAAGGTCAGTAGATGACTTCGAAGAGGCGGGAGTCGCTTTCGTTGAGGGTCGAGTAGCCGTCGGCGATGGTGCGTTCGCCTTCCACGTCGAGGGCCTTGCCATTGGGTGAGCAACTGTAGAAGGCGCCGCCCTGGATGGTGAAGTCGGTGTCACACTTCACTCCCTTGGGGGCAACAGTGACCTGATTGCCCGTGCACACGACGTTGAGTTCGCCGCCCTTGAAGAGGAAGGGCTGCGCCACGTTGATGCCCTTGGCATCGTCGCCCGAGCACAGGATGTTGAGCGTGCCGCCCGTCATCGTGAGGTTATAGTCGGACTTGAGTCCGGCAGCACCTGTCGTGACGATGTTGCCCAACGAGTCCACCACGGCGTTGCCCAGCGAGTCGAGTTCGGCGCGCGATGTGCCGCTGTTGAGGATGGTGGTGCGTCCGCCGGTGATATAGACGAGGCTGTCGCAGTTGATGCCCTTGGCACCGTCGGCAGCGATTTCCATGTTGATGACACCGCCCTTGATGTGGACGTAGTCCTTGGCCTTGAGGCCGTGGCCGCTGGTGCTGTTGAGGTAGAGTTTGGCGCCGGGGCGTACAAAGATGTAGTCGTCGCTGGCCACGCAGTGCTTGCCCACGCTGTAGACGTCCAGGCGGCCCTTGCCGCTGACCAGGATCTGCCCCTCGCTGAAGAGTGCCGCCTTCTGGTCCTCGCCCTCGACCATAGCATACTCCTCGCCGTCACGCAGGGTGTTGACCTTGCCGGCGTTCAGGACAAGGTACAGGGACTTGCCGCACTGGTTGTTGATGGCGGCGCCATGGGGGTTGGTGATGTCGACGCTGTCGAGTTGCAACTGGAACTTGCGCTCGCTGTAGAACTTGAGCGAGCCGTCGGGGGTCGCACCCTTGACGATGTAGCGCACGTGCTTGGCGGCGCTGGTGACGGTGACATGGGCGCCCTTGACTGTGGGAATGACCGAAGAGGGGTTGCCCGTCACGATGGCGGTGTCACCGTCGAAGGTGATGCGCACGGTGGTGGCCCAAGTCGTGTTCTCGACATAGTCGCCATAGTCGGCGGCATCCTCATCGTCGGGGACCGACTCGGCAGGCTCGGTGAGGTCGCTGAAGTCGAGCGCTATCTCCTTGGGGGTGATGGGGGGCAACGGGACACTGCCGCCCAAGATAATGTCAATCAGCGCATTGACGTCGCTGATGTTTACCTCACCGTCGCTGTTGACGTCGCCGGCAGAGGTAGTGGAGCCACTCAAGATCTGGTCAATCAAGGCGTTGACGTCGCTGATGTTCACCTCGCCGTCGCTGTTGACGTCACCTGTCGTGGCCTGTGCGCTCAACGCAAAGGCTCCCAAGGCTAAAACAAGCAATAATATCTTTCTCATCTTTGTATTCTCAATGTTCTTAGTATGCTATCGTGATGACCTTGGGGCCGCGCTCATAGGAGTGGTAGCCCTGGGCCACCGTCATCGTGCCGCCCACCTCGAGCGGGTCGCTGCGGCGGCTGTAGGTGTAGAAGTAGCCGCCGCCGATGGCGAAGTTGCCGTCCACCTTGACACCCTTGGGCTTCTTGTTCTCGCGCGTACCCGTGGCCACCGCCTGGAACGAGCCGCCAATGATGACCACGTCGTGCTTGGCGTTCAGGCCCTTGCCACCGTCGCCCGTGGCCTTGAGGCAGAGCGCGCCGGCATTGACGGCAACTATCGTGTCGCAATAAAGCGCGGCACAGGCCGTGGTGTCGTTCTCAACCGTTTCGACCCTGGTGTCACCGTTGTTGATGGCAACGAGGCGGCCGCCGTTGACGGTCATGGGACCGCCGCTGCGCACGCCCTTGGCGCCCACTCCGCTGGTCAGTACATTGATGACACCGCCGTCAAGGATGATGCCGTCGTTGGCGCGCAGACCATCGAGTGCGGTGCTATTGACAAAAATCCTCACGCCGGGACGGATGCGGATATAATCGTCGCTGCGGATACCGCCACGTCCCACGGCAACGACGTTGAGTTCGCCCTTGCCGCTGAAGACCATCTGCCCCTCGCTGAAGAGGGCCGCTTTCTGGTCCTCCTCGTCGACCATGGTGTATTCGGCACCGTCCTGCAGGCGGTTGACTGTGCCGTCGGCCAGGACGACATACATCGTCTTGCTGCCCTGGTTGTTGATGGCGGCACCTGTGGGATTGGTAATCTCGGCACCGTCGAGCAGCACCTGGAAGCGCTTGTCGCCGTAGAACTTGAGCGAGCCGTTGAGCGTCTTACCGCTAACGGCAAACTTCACGGGACCCGACATGTTCACCACCGTGACGTGGGCACCGCTGGTCTGAACCATCACTCCAGGCACCGTGCCGCTGATGGCTACGGCCTCGCCGTCGAAGGTGATGCTGATGACCTTGTTCCACGGGCTGTTTTCCACATAGTCGTTGTAGGCCGAGTCGTTCTCGTCGGTGACAGGGACATCGGGGGCCTCGTCGAGGGCCGAAAAGTCCAACTCGATGGCGGCAGGTTCGACGAGATATTGGGCGAGGATGTCGTCCATATCGCTGTCGTCGTTCACGCACGAAGTCAACGCGGCCCCAAGGGCCACTGCCAGCAGGCTATAGTAAAAAAACCTCTTCATGACCGTCAGAATTTATAAGTGTAACCCAGTCCCAACAGATGGATATTGCCCTCATCGCTGCCGCTGCCCGTCAACTGGTAGCGGTAATAAAGTTTGAAGGCGTGCTTCTTCTTGAGGGTGTGCTCCACACCCATGATAAAGCGTGTCTTCTCCAGTTCGCGCGTCGTGTGGAACTCGACACTGGCAAACGGGTCGAACTTGCACTTGGGGATGTCCCACTCCACCTGCAGGCGGCTGCGCAGCACATTCTTTCCCTTGCCTTTCACCTCGTCGTCCTCCCACATCGCCTCGTCGAAGTCGAAATTGTCGACAATGTTGCTGGGGCGGTAGGTATACTGCCAGCGCTCACGCAGGCTCAACTCCACGCGCTGCACCTTGTAGGAGGCGGTGAGCGAGACGTTGAAGCGGTGGCGCAGGCCCCAGTAACTGGGGCGCCAGTTGTTGTAGGTCACGCCGTCGTCCTGGTAGGTGAGTTTCTCCTTGTTGTTGTCGATGAGCAGTTGATAGCCCGCTGCGGCCTTGAGCCACGGCAGCAGTTTGTAACTGACGTCGCCGCCGATGCTCACACGGTCGGCGGTGCGGAAATTGTTGCGCGAACGGAACTCCATTTCCAGGCTGGCACTCAGTTTCTTGGAGAACTTGTGCGAAGCCTCTATTGATGCGACCAACCCGGCATCGTCGGCATGCGACAATGTCGGGCAGAGCGCTGAGCACAGCAGCATCAGCAGGCTGGCGATCAGTTGTTTTCTTTTACGTCTTCCCATTCGTATCTAGGAATTTTCAATGTGTTGTTGACATGGCTGCTTTCGCCACCATTCTCGTATTCAATCTTGAGGATTGCGGTGTCCTTGAGGAAGTCCACTGAGCCGACTTTGACCTTGGTAATCTTCAGTCCCAAGCGTTTATGCAGGTCCTCGAGCAGTTCCTCGCGCCGTTCGGGTGTGATGAGGTCGATGCGGTCATACAGGACCAACTTGCTCGCCAGGTTGGCCCTCAAGACAAAGGTCTCGAATAACCATATCAATACCGCTATCGACAGGTTGGGCACGGCCAGTTCAGCAAAACTCATCGAGTCGGCCAGCGCATTGATGACCGAGAGACAGATGACGCTGAACATATAGGTCATCTCGCGCACGGGAATCGTCTCGGTGCGGTATCGCAGGATGCCGAAGATGGCGAACAGTCCCAGAGCGAAACCGATTTTCACCTTCACGCTCCCCAACAGATAGATGAGGAAGAAGATGCTCACACTCAACAAGATGAGCGTGAAGAAATAGTCACGACGGTGTGTCTTGCGGTAGTAGAGGAAGTGGACGATGAACCATACCACCACCAGCAAGAAACTGAAACGCAGCAGCATCTCGGTCAAACCGGCAGTGTTCAACCAGTGAAAGTGGGAGGCTCCTGCCGCGATGCCCTGAGCGATATCGCCCTCGCCGTTCTCAAGTGCAGTCAATTCATCTACAATTGCCATATTTTTCTTTATTTTTTGATGTGTAGTTAATAGTCCTTATGATTGCTGTGCCCTGGCCAGCAGGCGCTCCACCAGGCGCAGACGCTCCTTGAAGTTGTTGCGCTTCAGGTCCGGGTTGGTCAATGCCGAGCCCATACAGTACTTGCTGAAGCCGCTGGGCTTGATGCGCAGGTCACGCAACATGCCCAGGATGGGCGACGGCTGCAGGCCGTCACGCTTCAACTCGATGATGACCAGGCCCGTCAAGTCGGCATCGTTGCCGGTCTTGAGGTTGTGGAAACACAGGTCGGTGTCGATGGTCAGGCGTTCGGTCTTGGCCTTGTTGACCAGGGTGATGCGGTGGAAATGGTTCTCCATCTTCTCACTCAGGATGGTCGGGTCGTAGCGCAGGTGCTTGCGCAGGAAGTTGTCGTAGGCCACATACTGGTCGTCCTGACGCAGGAAGCGGATGCCGTGGTCGGGGTGCAGCGGATCGAAATCCACCATGTCGACGCGTTTCTTCTTGGTGCGGCCTCGGTTGTTCTTGGTTTTCACCTCCAGGTAGTTCAGCCCCGAGTCCACATAGGAGCGGATGCGTAACTTCTGTCGCCCGGCATGTCCGTTCTGGTGAACAAGATACATATTGTTGTCGGGGGTGTCGAAGTAGGCCGTGTAGTACAACGCCTGGCGCTTGCCGTCAATCTCCTGTGCACGGTAGTCGTCATGGGCCATCGTCAACAACAGGCGCAGCCGATCAACCGTGGTGACAAACTTGGTGTCGGTCCGGTTCATCAACTTGATGCCGCTCATCTCATCGAGCGTGATTGGCTGGTATGTTGATAAGATACTGTCCATAACTTAGCGCAAGCGGCTGCAAATGTATAATATTTTAACGGATATGCCCTACAAGAATTGCAATAAATCCTTATAAAATCAACCAATTAAAACTATTCATCAACAAATTGATGAAATACCGTCAACCAATAAGAGACAATAAGTGCATAGGGTGCAGGCCGATAGCAGAGCGCTATAAGTCCAACATGATAAGGCAACAATTAACCACCCAAAAACTCACCTTGCCGGTGCCATATCGAAGCCCAGACGCACACCGTCGTACTGCTTGCTCAGGTCGCCGACGGTCTGCAGCGTGGAGTTTCCGCTCACAGCGGCAATAGCCTGCAGAACCTTGAGCAGGTTCTTGCTCTCGAAGGTGTAAGCCAGACCCTGGGTCGTGCGCGTCACATAGACGTTGCTGCTGAAGAGCATCGTCTTCACCTTGATGGTCGCGGTCGAGGGATCGTAGGTGTAGGTGCCGCTCAGGGGAATGCCCTTGACGTTAGCGGCAAACTGATGATCCTGAGTAAACTGGAACTGCGTGTTCTGGGCATTGATACCCAGCGTGTTGTAGACAGGAGCCATTTTCTCCTTGCAGTGCTCGGCTGCTACAGCACCACCAGCCTTGGCTAGCAGGTTCTCGCTCGTGAAGGCACATCCCGGCTGCGTGTAATACCACACGCCGTAGAGTTCGCTCTCCTGCACCTTGACGCTGCCGATGACGAGTCCCAGCAGGCCGTCGACGGTGTTCTGCGAGCCCAGCACCCCAATGACGCCGCCCAGGATGTCGCCCAAGCCGCCCAGGCCGCCCGTGGTCGATCCGTTGCCCGTAGGGTCACCACCCAGGCCACCCAATCCACCGAGCAGTCCCGTATCGCATCCCGAACATAACAGCAGCAACGCTGCCAACATCGAAGTCATTCTCTTCTTCATAGGTTTCTCCTTTATATGATTTGCGTTAATAATCACCATTAAAGCGCAAAAATAGAGATAAAATATGAAATCACAAGCCATTCCAGCCCTTTTTCTTTCGGGAGGTTATGAGTACCTCATTTTGTTGCACGGACTGTTCCAATTGCTCGATCAAATCCGTTGTCTTGCGTTTGTATCGTTTAATGTTCTTTGCATCACGGTGTATGATGATATAGGA
>Ga0310695_10003895_pt1 | contig 28453 bp, 21 predicted proteins | sample RumenRJG_04DNA_FD_203882 | JGI IMG/M metagenome (GOLD analysis project Ga0310695, IMG submission 203882) | Bovine rumen microbial communities from Lethbridge, Alberta, Canada - RJG_04 (v2) (version 2) | ecosystem: Host-associated > Mammals > Digestive system > Stomach > Rumen | place: Canada... | reverse complement strand
CTAAGAACATTTCAAGAGAAGAAAAGAAGGATAAAGAGTTCGAAGAGCGCGTTATCCACATCGGCCGTGTTTCCAAGACTGTTAAGGGCGGTAAGAACATGAGATTTGCTGCTCTCGTAGTTATCGGCGACAGAAAGGGCCGTGTAGGTAAGGGCATCGGTAAGTCTACCGAAGTTCCGGACGCTATCAGAAAGGGTATCGAAGAAGCTAAGAAGAACATCGTTGATGTTTCTATCGTTAACGGTACTATCCCTCACGAGACAATCGGTGAATTCGCTGCAGCTCACATCGTTATGAAGCCTGCTGCAAACGGTACCGGTGTTATCGCCGGCGGTCCTGTCCGTTCAGTTTGCGAACTCGCAGGTATCACAGATATCCGTACAAAGTCTATCGGATCCAACAATCCTAATAACATGGTCAACGCTACTATCGAGGGCCTTAAGTCCTTGAAGTCCGTCGAGGAAGTTGCAAGACTCCGCGGCAAGTCTGTTGACGAGATTAAGTAAGGAGGCCCGCTTTAAATGGCTAACATCAAGATTACGCTTGTCAAGAGCATTAATAAGGCAAGAGAGTCCGAGAAGGCTACAGTTAGAGCTTTGGGCTTAAGAAAGATCGGTCAGACTGTTGAGAAGGCTGACAATGAGGCTACACGCGGCATGATCAAGAAGGCTGTTAACTACGTAGCCGTAGAAGAGAATTAATGGAGGTGCCACATGAAGCTCAATGAAATGACTTCCGCAGGCAACGCAAAAGCATATCGTAAGGGTAGAGGTCCCGGATCCGGCAACGGTAAGACATCCGGCCGTGGCCACAAGGGTCAGAACGCTCGTTCCGGCGGCGGTGTACGTCCCGGTTTTGAAGGTGGTCAGATGCCACTTTACAGACGTCTCCCTAAGAGAGGCTTCAACAACAAGAGATTTGCTCCTGCTTACATTGAAGTAAACATCGGAGATCTTGAGGTTTTCGATAACGGAACAGCAGTAGATGCTAAGGCTCTTTCTGAGAAGGGCATCATCACTCTTCCTAAGAACAACGACGGCGTCAAGATTCTCGGCAACGGTGAGCTCACAAAGAAGCTCGATGTAACAGCTGCTAAGTTCACAGCTTCAGCAAAAGAGAAGATTGAGAAGGCCGGAGGCACGGCTACGGAGGGCTAATAGGCATGAATGGTATTTTCGATACTGCAGTAAACGCTTTTCGTGTAGAGTCTATACGTAAAAGACTGCTCTATACCTTCATGATCCTGGGCATCTTCATGCTCGGCGGCCTCGTTCCCGTACCGGGAATTGACGGTGCAGAGTTCACTAATGTTATCCGTCAGTGGGGCCAGCTCGGCAGCATCATGGATCTCATCTCAGGTGGTGGCCTTATGCATGCCTCCATCCTGTCCCTTGGTGTATCACCTTACATCAACGCATCGATTATCATTCAGCTTCTTACTGTTGTAATCCCTGCTTTGGAAGAAATGTCCAAAGAAGGTGAGTCCGGCAGAAAGAAGATGGACAAGATCACACGTGTTTCGGCAATCGTACTGGCATTTGTCCAGTCCTGCCTCTTCTGCTACTCAACACGTTCTGCATTAAATGCCGCTCTTCCTACATGGCTTAATGCAGCACTCGTTGTTCTTGTATTCACTGCAGGTGCCGCAATCGTCGTATTCTTAGGTGAGAAGATCAACGATAAGGGTATCGGAAACGGTGTATCTTTGATAATCTTCGCAGGTATCGTTACACGTCTTCCTGACATGGCAAGAACACTTTATGAGAAGTGTGTTGATATCAGCGACTCTATCGAGAATGCGGTTTTGGGATCTATTGTCGGAGTTCTTGTTTTTATCGCGGTAACAGCTATCTCGATAACGATCATCGTATTCGTTCTTTATGTTCAGAATGCTGAGAGAAGAATTCCCGTCCAGTATTCAAAGAAGGTTATCGGCAGACAGACAAGAGGCGGTAACAGGGACTATATCCCGCTCAAGGTTAACATGTCCGGTGTTATGCCTGTTATCTTCACAATGTCACTTTTGGCTGTTCCTTCTATTATCGTTAACCTGTTCTTCAACAACAGTCAAAATACGGTAGTTACCTGGATCAAAGAAACATTTACCGGAAGTGCTTACTATTACATAATCTACTTCCTTCTCGTAATTGCGTTTACTTTCTTCTACACACAGATCAATTTCCATCCTGTAGAGATCGCAAACAACATTACTAAGAACGGCGGTATGATCAACGGCATCAGATCCGGTAAGCCTACAACTGATTTCATCAAGACAACGGCTTTCAGACTTAACTGGGTCGAGGCATTCTTCCTCGTACTCGTCTGCATCGTTCCGACTATAATCGGTATCCTTACAGGCTTCCAGAACGTCTGGTTTGCAGGTACATCAGTATTGATCCTTACCGGCGTTGCAAATGACCTGATCGTTCAGGTTGAAGGTGAACTTGAGATCAGAAGTCCTAAGGGCTTCCTGGAAGATCTTACGATCAAGACAGGCAGAAGATAATAATCACTGCATAAAAAGTATTATTCAAGAGGCTGGCTCATCTGAGTCAGCCTCTATTTTTATGTCAAAGTGTCTTTATCTGGATTATAATAAGCCCTATGGGAAACATGATCGACTATCTTACATGGAGGGGCGACCTGCCCTTCTCGAAAGATCCTTTTAACAGCATCGACGCAGCTCTTCTGTCGTCGCTCTCTTATATTGATTTTACGGATGTAGTTCCCGCCAAGGGAATGGGCAAGGTCACGATGAGGGAAGCTGCAAGGGTGTTTTTCAAGCTGCATTCGGAAGAGGAACTTGCAAAGGATAAGTCGTTCATCAATTTCTGTCCCTCCATCTTAAGGGCACTTGCAAACAGTGACAGGTTCAAGGGCGCCATGCTCTCGAACTTCGTCGACGATACCGATATAGGAAGGGAGATCCAGTTTGGAGCGCTCGAGATCGAGACATCGGACGGAATAGCCTTCATCTCATTCAGAGGTACGGACGACCGTATTATCGGATGGAAGGAAGACTTTAATCTCAGCTACATGACGGTTCCTGCCGAGACAGAAGCAGTGCTCTATCTTCAGGAGATCATGGGCGGAAGGACACAGGAGATCCGTCTTGGTGGTCATTCCAAAGGCGGACATCTGGCAATCTATGCCGCTACGCTGGCCCAGCCTGAGATCGCTGAGAGAATAAAGAACATCTACAGTTTTGACGGCCCGGGATTCGGCTTTAACAAGGGAATACTTGAATCGCCGCAGTTCACGTTCATTCAGCAGAAGATCGAGAAGTTCATTCCGCAGACATCTATTGTCGGAAGACTTCTGACCGGTACCGTGGAGCCCGTCGTTGTAAAGAGCAATGAACTGGGAATAATGCAGCATAATCCGCTTTCATGGGAGCTTGAGGGCAAGGAATTCCATACGCTTGCTTCACCGGATAAGATAAGCGATACATTTGCCGAGACACTTTCATCCTGGCTCGACGAGATGAGCTTTATACAGAGAAAAGTCTTTGTCGATGATCTTTTCTCTGTTTTCGAGGCCTCGGGATGCGATACCATGAGCGCCATGACAAAGATCGGCATAAGGGGAACAAAGGCAATGATCACCCGTATGCGTCAGATAAACGATTCGGGAGACAAGGTAAGGACTCTTGTCAAACTGTTCTTTGTGAACCTCGATGTCGTCAAGGAAGGCAAAGAAGCGCTCGTTGCCAATATAAAAAAGAACGGAAACAAATAATCAATGCTTTACATAATGAGACACGGGAAGACCGACTGGAATCTTTTGCACAAACTCCAGGGCCAAACGGATATCCCGCTTAATGACATGGGAAGAAAGATGGCCAGAGAAGCCGGAGAACGTTATAAGGATATCCACTTTGATGTCTGCTACTGCTCTCCGCTCGTAAGGGCCAGAGAGACTGCCAGGCTCGTTTTAGAGGGCAGGGATGTGCCGGTAATAATAGATGACAGGCTCGCTGAGATGGGATTCGGCATCTACGAGGGCACCGAGGAAGTGTTCGAAAAGCCTGAGTGCCCGGTAAGAGTACTTTTCTTTAATCCGGAAAAGTATGAGGCTGTGGGCGGCGCCGAGAGCCTGGAGTCCCTTATCAAAAGGACAAGTGAGTTCTTGGAAGAGGTGGCAATGCCTTTGGTCAACGAAGGAAAGGATGTTCTTATCTTGGGGCACGGCGCAATGAACTCTGCGATCATAGGCAATATAAGGCATAAAGAGCTTAAGGATTTCTGGGCCGAAGGCATCGAAAACTGCAAGCTTATTAAGCTCCTGTGATATTTCCCCATAAAAGGAGCGACCACCCGGGAAAGGGTGGCCGCAAATATGGGGATAATAGGAATAGAAAAATGTCTTTGTTGATAACTGAAGTATAGTTGATTTATTCGTGAATTTCAACGACATAAATTTAATGATTATTAAATGATATTTGAAAGAAATATTAAGTGTTTTATCGTTATATTAACGAAGGGACACTGTTTTTTGCCCTTTTTATTAATAAGTAAGGCCGAAAAGCATGCTTTCCGGCCCTACCTAACGGGAAGTCTGAAGAAAAAAACTCCAGCCTAATGCAAAAATTCGAAGCTCTTAAGGGAAGGATTTCCGACTCCCTTATATGTCAGATAGAGCGGATAGATTCCGTCAGGGACCGTAAATTCCGCTTTGCCTTCAGTCCAGGCGGTGCAGAATCCGACTGAGATCGTGCCCAGGACTTCTCCGTCAATGGACGTTCTAATCTCAAAATCGCCCATGCCGTAGCCTCTGGTCGTGATCCTTAAGCCCTTGACTCCCTTAAGCTCAAAATATTTAAATCCGATAGTTGTGTTCTCGTAGATGTCCCTTATATGTGAAGGACCGTGCTCTGTATCGGTATTATCCATGGTGATATTTGCCGAATGATGCTCACCTACATACATCTTGTTATTGTCGTCGAAGATATTGCAGGCAATGTAAGAGGGGTATTCGCCCTTATCGCTCAAAGGACCGCCGTTGAGGCCGCAGGAGGTGATCTCGACCTGCTTTATCTGTCCGTTCTCATCAAAAGCGATCTTCTCGGCACAGCCCTGACGGGAATACCAGGTGTTGTTTGTCTGTCTGTGATAGAAGATATACCAGTCATTGCCGATCTCAACGATGCTGCCGTGGTTGTTTGCACCGAAAGCAGCAGGCTTATCAGCCGGTTTATATGTATCTATGCCGATATCGCAGTTGCTTACGATGACTCCGCCGTACTTGAAAGGTCCCAGCAGATTATCTGAATATGCATAGCAGAGTTCGTGCATTACCTGTGATGAATAGATGAGATAGAAGATGCCGTTCCTCTCCCTGATCGAAGGTGCCTCAAAGAATGCATGACCTTCGAATCCGGTTCCTTCGCTGTACTGGGTTGAAGGAATAACGAATTCCGGAGCGCGTTTTACTGTAAGCATATCCTTATCAAGAACAGTTACCATGCAGCCGTGGCGCGACTTGTCACTCTGGCCGCAGAATCCTGTATAAAGATATGTGGTATCGCCGATCGTAATGACGCCCGGATCGAACTGCTGCTCATCGCCTTCCTTTTTGCCGACGGGCGTGCCGTCTGCGTAATGAACATTTCCGATGAATTCGAACCTTCCTGAAGGCGTATCTGATACGGCAACAGAGATGATGCAGTCGTTATCAAGGGCATAGAACAGATAGTATCTGCCGTCAGGACCGACCGTTACGTCAGGTGCATACAGGCACCCTCTGTTATCGGCATTATTCGGGTCATCCGATCTCTTGAAGATCACACCCTCATATGTCCAGTCGCCGAGATCATTAAGGGGAGCTGACCATGTGACATAATCGCCGGGGCAGAAATACTCGCCGTTAAAGAGATCGTGTGAGCCGTAGATATAGACTCTGTCATTAAATACGTATGGTTCGCCGTCCGGAATGAATTCCCAGTTAGGGAGGTAAGGGTTGAAAGCCTGCTTTTTGTGAACCTCGTAAAGGTCGACACGGGGACCCTCGGTGTCCTTCTTTTCAGACGGGGCGGTTCCTGCGATCGTAGATTCGATGTGCTTCTTCATGAAATTGATGAAGTCTGATTCGGAGGATTCCTCCTGGATCTTTGTTTTCGCGCCCTCAGGCGTAAAATGCATCTCGTTCTTGGAAGATTCCGTATAGGGCTTCCACATGGGAAGAGCACTGCCGTCAACGTCATTGCCGTTCGGATCACCGTTCTTGATGAAGTTCGTGAAGTAGAGGCTCATCTGTCTTGCGATATCGTAGTGCCTTCCTGTCATGGGCCTCCAGCACTTGTCGAGGTTGTCGAAGAAGAACCAGAGATCAACGGAGTGGAATGTGCCAGGGTTATCTTCGCCCGGAATATCAGGTTCGAAGCTGTAATAGTAGCCCGGTTTGTCGTTGTGCTCGAAAACAGCCTTTACGCCGCACTCGATCGCGCGAACCGGAGCATATAAGTTGCCGTTATGCTTGCGTGCCTCGGGGAAGGAGAGGAATTCAGAGGTCTTATCTCCGAAGATATCCTTTGCCTTGGACTCGAATTCCGCCTCTGAATCCGCAAGAATAAAGCTCGGGAATTCATCGAAGGTATTTCCCGACATGAGCGGGACGTGAGCGTGCTTACCCTGCATGAAGAGCTTTAAGGGTTCGTCATGCTGGAAAACATTGTCGATCATGGGCGTAAAGAAGAATGATTCGGTCTCCCTGAACTTCGCATATACTTCGCGGATATAAGAAGCGTCGAGCTTTCTTGCTTCTTCGACAGTCTTTACGCCGAGCCTGTCGAAGAACTTAACGCCGTAGGAGCATGCGTCATCGATCGTTCTCGGGGTCATGACAAAATCCTTGATGTAAGGGAACGAGATGATGCCCGAGAGGATAATTGCTTTCTGATAAAGGCCGATGGAAGATCCGGAGGTAAGGTGGTTCAATACGCTTCCGCCGCCTGCCGACTGGCCTGCGATAGTTATGTTGTCAGGGTCGCCGCCGAAAGCAGCGATATTTCTCTTGACCCACTTAAGTCCTGCGAGCTGGTCCAAAAGGCCGAAATTGGCGGGAGCATCGGGAGATTCATTGAAAAGATCAGGGTGGGCAAGGAATCCCAGTGCACCTAATCTGTAATTTACCGATACAACGATGATCCCTTTCTTTGCGAGATTCTCACCGTTGAATTCCATCTCGGCGGTATATCCCCACTGGAATCCGCCGCCGAAGAACCATACGAGAACGGGGAGCTTGTCATCCTCGCTCTTAGCATTGGTCCAGACGTTTAAATAGAGGCAGTCTTCGCTGATCTCGATATCCTTATCAACGTGCCACTCCCTGCAGTAGATATCGGTTCCGATGCCGGGCCGGTCCTGAACAGAGATGGGTGCGAACTTGTATGCGTCATAGATACCCTCCCAATCCTTGCAGGGCTTGGGAGCTTTCCAGCGGTTTTCCCCTACCGGCGGTTCTGCAAAAGGGATCCCCTTAAATGCAGTGATGCGGGTGTTGTTACCGGGAAGACCTCTTACAAGTCCGTTCTCGGTCTTGACGATTTTCAGCATGCGGAATACCTCATATAAAAGATTACTTACATTTATGTTAGGAAAACCAAATCGAATAATCAACGGGATAAATTACAGATAAGACCTGACTAAATCAACTCTTTCAAGTATTAAGTTCATTTGCAAAGGGGATATGTTTTTTATAACATATTAGGGTGTGACACTTAAGGACCATCATTTGCAGCAAGCGGGGACCACATGTTCAGATTCGTCAGGGTAAGGAATTTTTTCAGCCAGCTGAAACTTAATAAGAAATTCCTGTTTATGTACATTTTCGCCGTTATCCTGCCTCTGATCATTACCGATGCCGTTTTGTTCAGATCGGTTTTCGAAGCTGAGCTCGACAATCAGAGAAAATACAGAGAGGATGCCACTAACGCTTACGTTAACCGGATCCAGGATATTCTGGATTACGATGCTCAGGTTGCAATGGCGATCGACCTCAACAAAGACCTCAATGAATTTATCGATACCGAATACGATATTCCTTACGGATATTTCAACAGTTACATCTATACAGTCTCGACTTCATTTTTCGCGACATTGTCTAATATCAACCAGGACAGACTCGTTATCTATTCGGATAACAATACCATGATGAGCGGTCACTATTTCCATAACATCAAGGAAATATATAAAGAGAAATGGTATCAGGAATTCAATAAGACCAATGCGATCGAAGCAGCATATGCTTATTACGACAATGACCCGATAGACCTTACGTCGGACAGAAACAGATTTATCTATGTCCGTAAGATGAATAATGCAGATTCAAAGCTGACAAAGATAATCACCATAGAGCATAAGATGCCGAGGATCTATGACGAACTCGGAGAGACTCCTGTAAACTGCAACATGTATCTTTGCTGCGGAGATTATGTCATTTATTCCAGCAAAGGAGACGGGGCAAGTTACCAGGAGATCACCGACAGGGCCTCAAAGGTAGCAAATGTGACTGTCAGTGAAGTTAAGATGTACGATAACACATTTACGCTCTATGCGTTCACGGAAGAGTTTACGGTCCTCAAAGTCATCAGCGAACATATCCTCATCACTTTCCTTATCATCCTCTTAACGCTCATAATACCGATCCTGCTTATGAAGCTTCTCGAGAGATCCATCACGGACAGGATCACGATCCTCGGAAAGGCATTCGGCGAAGGCGGCAACGAATACTTCCAGCCGATAAAAGAGATCAGCGGATCCGACGAGATATCCGAACTGATGCATAACTACAACAGGATCGTAGACATCAACAACAAGCTTACGAATACGATCTATAAAGACAAATTAAGAGAACAGGAGTCTGACCTCGCGCGCAAGAACGCGGAACTCTTAGCGCTCCAGAGCCAGATCAATCCGCACTTTCTCTTCAATGCGCTTGAGAGCATCAGAATGCACAGTATCCTTAAAGGCGAGAATGAGACTGCCGAGATGGTACAAAGGCTCGCCGTCATGGAAAGGCAGAATGTTGAGTGGCATGACGACGCTGTTACGATCCAGGAGGAGGAGGAATTCATCGATGCTTACCTCCAGCTCCAGAGCTACCGCTTTGGTGACAGGATCTCATTTGATATCGACATAAGCGAAGAGTGCAAGAAAATCCTGATCCCCAAGCTTACGCTCGTTACATTCGTTGAGAATGCCTGCATTCACGGCATCGAGTCAAAAGCCACACAGGGATGGATATTCGTAAGAGTTAATAAAGAAGGGGATAACATTGTCATCGAAGTAGAGGATACGGGTGACGGAATGGATGAGAAGGATGTTATCCAGCTTCAGAGAAAGATGAACGACGTTACCATTGCTGCCGTTAAGAAAGCAAAGCACGTCGGCATCCTCAATGCCTGCCTCAGGATCAAGATGATGTTCAAGGACCAGGCAAAGTTTACGATAGAGAGCGAAAAGGGTATCGGCATGAGTGTCATCATTACGATACCTGCAGATATGATCACCATAGCGGAGTAGGAGTGAACCATGCTTAAAGTAATGCTTGTTGATGACGAACCTTATATCCTCCAGGGTCTTCAGGTCCTGATCGACTGGGAGAGCGGCGGATTTGAGATCGCTGCCACCTGTTCCAACGGTAAGGAAGCATTGAAATATCTTAAGGAGAACCACGTGGATCTCATCATCTCCGATATCCGCATGCCTGAAATGACAGGCCTTGAACTTCTGGAGACCGTAAAGAAAGAGAAGATATCCGATGCGGAATTCGTCCTCCTTACAGGTTACGATGATTTCGCATATACGCAAAGGGCCATAAGGAACGGCTGCCTCGACTATATCCTCAAGCCGGTAGAAGAAGAGGAACTCATTGCCGTCCTGCGTAAAGTGTCCAACTTAAACCGCGAATCCATAATCCTCAGAAAAGACAGGGAGAAGATGGAGGATGCATATCTTTCGAGAGTCATAAGACACATAATCAGAGGCAAATATGCAGACGAGGAGATCGAGTACGCAAACAAGCATCTCCAGCTCTCAGGCGGACTAAGATTCATCTACATCGGTTTTATGCAGAAAGATGCCGAAGCAGATACCGCGGTATCGGACGATTACGATATGGCCGCCATTCAGAAGCAGCTCATCAATGCGTGCAGGGAAACGCTCAAAGAATATGTAAACCACTTCACTCTGGAAGTTCCTTACGATGAAGATATCTATGATGTAGGTTTTATATATTGTGAGAATATGGCTGACATGAGGGACATGTCAGAGAATGAATTCTTAAATCAGTTAATAAGAAAGATCGAAGTCCTGTTCATCAAGCCCGTAAGAATGTATTGCGGAAAGATCGTTCCGGATATAGCTTCTCTTTCCGAATCCTATGAATCATGCAAGCGTCTTAAGAGTATTGCGGGATTCCATAACACAAAGAAACTCTATTTCTATGAAGAGACGGATACCAACTACAGCGGTATCGTCCTTTGCAAGAATACGATAGACGAGATAATCGGAGCGATCGCAAAGAACGAACCTTCTTCTATTGAGTCCGGCATCGAAAAGCTTCACGAAGAGCTAAGGGGCAAGGACAGCAACAACGTGGCGTTCGACCTTAATATCAACTATCTTCTTTTCCAGCTGATACATCTGGCGAGTGAACTGGACGATACGGTAAACCAGGAAGAGATCATCCAGTATATTTCGGAACAGGCTTCAGGCGAGGCTTTTGCCAGGGGCTCTTACCAGCACTTGAAAACCTTCGCACTTGAATATGCGGCATATCTTTCGGAACTCCGTAAGAGCATATCCCACGGAATACTCGCAGTTATTGAAGCCGAGATCAGGGAGAACTATGCAGGCGACATAAGCCTTAAGTATTTAGGTGATAAGTATCACATCAACAGTTCCTACTTAGGACAGGTCTTCAGGAAAAAATACGGGGAGTCTTTCAAAAACTACCTGACAAATTACAGGATCAGGGAAGCTGCCCGCCAGATAATCAATACGGATAAGAAGATAAACCGTATTGCAGAAGACGTCGGATACAAGGACAGCGACTATTTTATCCGCAAATTCATTGAGATCATGGGATGTACGCCTTCCAAGTACCGGAAAACCAACAGGGGTGACTAAATTGAGCGGTCTGCTTAACGCAGACCGTTTCTTTTGTGCAATATGCACTAAAATCGAGTTTGGTTATTGGTGATTAATGTCGAAATCATTGCAATTTTGTTGAGTTTATCGGTTGTTTGTTAAGAGTTTCTCGGGTTGTGGCAAAAATGGGGCAACCCTATAATTGAATTGCTAAATACTCGCATTATCTTGCGAGAATCTAATTCGGGAGGTCTACTAATGAAGACAAAGAAAATCGTTTCGTTGGTCTTGGCATCTATGCTCGTAGTTTCCTCTTTCACAGCATGCACCGGCGGCAAGGGTGGCAACGGTATCGTTGACATGACAATGTTCGCAGCAATGGCTGGTAAGGAAAAGGACGAAGGCAACGAGATCAAGGAACTCATCGCACAGAAGACAGGCGTCCGCGTTAAGGAGTCCTGGCTTACAGGTCAGAACGCAGGTGAGGCTATCGGCTCTATCATCGCTTCAGGTAAGTTGCCTGATTTCATCGATGGCGGCGACGGTTCCATCCAGCTCTATCAGAACAAGCTCCTCGTAGCTTGGGATCCTTATCTTGAGAAGTATCCTAACCTCAAGGAAATGTACACAGATGAGGAATGGGATAAGTTCAGACAGGACGACGGAAAGATCTACTGGGCTAACGTATTCGGCAACCACTATAAGGACGATACAACAACAGGCCACAACGGTGAGGCTTTCTGGATTCAGGCAAGAGTTCTCGAAGCTTACGGCTATCCTAAGATCGAGACACTTGATCAGTATTTCGAGATCCTCGAGAAGTATGCAAAAGAGCATCCTGAGCTCCCTAACGGAACAAAGGTTATCCCTTATACATGCCTCTGCGAAGACTGGAAGTATTACTGCCTTGAGAACGCTCCTATGTTCCTCGATGGTTATCCGAACGACGGATGCGTTATCGTTAACATTGACGAAGGCGCTGATAAGCCTAAGGTAGTTGACTACAACACAACAGATACAGCTAAGGCTTACTTCAAGAAGCTCAATGAAGAGTATGCAAAGGGCAACATCGATCCTGACTTTGCTGTACAGACATACGACGAGTATATCTCCAAGCTTTCTACAGGCGCTGTTCTCGGTCTCTGCGATCAGTATTGGGATTTCGCATACAACATCATGGGACCCTTCTCTTCACCTCTTAAGGCATCTGACGGTTCTCAGTTCCGTCTTGATGAACTCGGATGTGACTATGTACCTCTCGGACTCACAGCTAAGGCTGGCATGGAGAACCAGTGGCACTCCTATGGTGACGAGCTCAACAACGCTTCCGGCTGCGCTGTAACAACAGCATGCAAGGATCCTGAACTCGCATTCAAGTTCCTCAACTCCCTCCTCGACCAGGAAATCCATGACCTCCGTTTCTGGGGCGTTAAGGATGTTGACTACAAGGTTGACGATAAGGGTTGCTATTACAGAACAGAAGAGATGAGAGAAAACTGGAAGAGCGACAGCTACAAGGCTAAGCATTCCTGCGAGTATTCTTACATGCCTCAGTGGATGGGTATGTCCAAGGACGGTAAGAACTACATGCAGCCTGCTGAGCAGCCTGCTGAGTTCCTCGCCGGTCTCGCAGCTCCTCTTAAGAAGTGCTTCGAAGCTTACGGTGCAGGCAACTATGCTGACATGGTAGGTTCTAAGTATGTCGTTACAGAAACAGCACTTCCTTGGTATCCTCTCTGGTCATGGTCTAATGGCGTAAGCACAGACACTAAGGGCGGTACAGCTTGGAAGAAGATGGGCGAAGTTAAGCATAAGTGGCTCCCTGCTATCGTTATCTCCAAGGACTTCGAGGCAGATTGGGCAGCTTACATGGATGCATACAACGGATGCAATCCTCAGGACTTCCTTACTGAAGCTCAGGCAGAGGTTGACGCTAGACTTAAGACAGCTCAGTCTCACGGCTGGAAGCCTGTTTCTTAATCACCATAATTAATAGTTGATTAATTAAACGATTGTGGTGGCAACCATGGACAAAACTGCTGTGGTTGCCACCATTCTTAATGGGAGTTGCTTAGAATGGAAAACACGACCACAACATCGACCAAAAAGGTTGTAGAAGCCGATGTTAAAAAACCAAGACTGACTGCTGCTGAATTCACTAAGGAATTCAAAAGACAGTGGGTGCTTGTTGCTATCAGTGTCGCTTATGTGATCTATGGCATTATTTTCTATTATCTGCCTCTTGTAGGCTGGATCATGGCTTTCCAGAACTTCGTATATGCCGACGGCCTTACGGGTTCAAAGTGGGTAGGCCTTGATAAATTCAAATTCCTTTTCAGCGATAAAACGTTCCTCATGGTAATAAGAAATACCTTTGCAATGGGTGTGCTCAATCTTGTTTTCAGCACGATCTTTGCAATCGGATTTGCTATTCTCCTGAATGAGGTAAGGACAAAATGGTTTAAGAAGACAATCCAGACCATTTCTTACATGCCTCACTTCCTTTCATGGATCATCGTTGTTGCTATCGTTCACGATGCTCTTACTTCAACGGGCGTTATCAATGAGATCCTCATGTCTCTTAAGATCGTTGAAAAACCTTATCCGTTCCTACAGATAGAAGGCTGGTTCTGGCCTATTGTTACATTCAGCCATCTTTGGAAAGAGACAGGCTGGAATGCAATTATTTATCTCGCAGCTATCACCTCAATCGACCCTTGTCTCTATGAGTCAGCTTCAATCGACGGTGCCGGACGTTTCCAGAAGATCAAGTATGTAACACTTCCCGGAATCCGTCCTACTATAATGATCCTTCTCTTGATGAATTTGGGTAACGTTCTCAATGCCGGATTCGAGATCCAGTACTTGCTCGGTAATGACCTTGTACGTGACGTATCAAGAACTATCGACATCTACATCCTCGACTGGGCACTTGACGGAAGAAACATGGACTACTCCCTCGGTACCGCAGCAGGTATCTTTAAGACTCTCGTAGCCATGACCTTCATCGTCGTATCCAACTACATCGCCAAGAAGAGGGGCGACGAGCGTCTATTCTAAAGGAAGGAGGGAAAATAATAATGTCAGAAGAAGTTCATGAGATACGAATCCATCGTAGAAAGAAAATGGCAGCTGAAGATATAGTCTTCTATATCTTTAATACTATTTTCCTTCTCTTGTTCGCGATTGTAACCCTTTATCCGGTTCTTAACACACTCGCGGTATCATTTAATGAAGGTAACGACGCCGTAAGAGGCGGAATCCACCTGTGGCCCCGTGTCTTCTCCACGAAGAACTATGAGGAGATCATCTTCAACAGACCGGGTATCCGTCAGGGCTTATGGATCACTGTTGCAAGAACAGTGCTTGGTACATTTACTTCACTTGCTGCCAACGCATTGCTTTCTTTCATCCTGAGCCGTAAGAAGTTCCTTTTCAAGTCCGGCCTTTCCCTGTTCTGGATCATCACGATGTATGCATCCGCAGGTCTGATCCCCGGACTTATCCTTTTCAGATATCTCCACCTTACATCCAGCTTCTGGGTATATATCATCCCCGGTATGGTAAGTGCTTTTAACGTAATGGTTATGAGAACTTACATGGCAGGTATCCCTGATTCACTGGAAGAAGCTGCACAGCTCGAAGGTGCCGGATATATGACAGTCTTCGTTAAGATCATCACACCTCTCTGTATGCCGGTTTATGCAACTATCGCACTTTTCCAGGCTGTATATCACTGGAACTCATGGTTCGACGCAATGCTGTACAACAGATTCGACCCTCAGTACACAACATTGCAGTACGAGCTTAGAAAGTTGCTCGACTCCGTATCCGCTAATACAGGTGGTAAGCAGGCAGGTACAAGTGCTACAGCAGCATCTGTAGCAACGATCGTTCCTACTACGGTAAGAGCTGCCGCTACTATTGCGACAATGGCACCAATCCTTGCCCTCTATCCGTTCCTGCAGAGATACTTCGTTACAGGTCTTACGATCGGCGGCGTTAAGGAATAATACCTAAATTTACAAAGCTTATTTATCCGGGCTGCTTCTTTCCGAGAGGCAGCCCGGTTTTTAAAAGTAAAAGATATAAATCGGAATATGATGTACAATAAATAAGCTTTTAAAAGCTGGAGAACAGGTAGAGACAATCAGATGAACATACTTAAACCCGACAGTCCGGTAATGGATTTCTTAAGAACGGTTACGAATCTCGTGATCGTCAATATCCTTTATATTATCTGCAGCATTCCGATAATCACTTTCGGAGCCGCTTATTCGGCTAAATACTATGTTGCGATGAAGGTAATAAGAGGAGAGGGAACAGGTGTCGTCATTCCTTTCTTTAAGGCATTCAAACGCAATTTCAAGCAGGCGACCGCTGTATGGATCGTAATGCTCGTTGCAATCTTCCTGATTATCTTTGACTGGCGCTGGATCACTTACAACGGATGGTCCAATACTGAATTCGTCTATAAGTTCTTCGTCATCTTCTTCAGCTTTGCCGTATTGCTCATGACAATGGCGATCTTCCCGACGATCGCAAGATACGACATGAAGACGTCAGAGCTCTTCAAGGCAGCCCTGATCTTCATCATCATCAAATTCATCCCGCTCGTACTTATCGTCCTTCTTATCGTCGGATCATTTATCGCATGCCTGTGGTATGCACAGTGGTTCCCTCTGGTATATGTCTTCACATCGACAACGATCACGTACTTCCTTTCGATCGTATTTATCAAGCAGTTCGATAAACTCGAAAAGGCTCAGGCAGAAAAGCTCAAGGCCTTAAAGGAATCCGTGGAGTACGATCCCGAGACCGATGCAGCCGGCAATATCTCTCTGGCAGGTTCCAAGAAGGAAGCCAGCAAGCTCGAAAAGGAGATGGAAGGAGCAGAAGCAAAGGCTTCCGCGAGATCAGGAAACAAACTGGTCAATTACATAAAGACAGAGAAGGAAAAGCTCAAAGGGCTTACCGCCAAACAGAAGGCCGTATATTTTATGCAGTATTATGTACCATCCGCTGTTCTGGTGATACTGGTCATCGGTGCAGTTGTCTGGTACGGTCACGATGTATACAAGTCAAAGATGAGAGTTCTTGGCGGAGGCGTTATCAACGGTTCTGCTTCTGATGAAGGCCGCAAGTATGCCACTGACGGATTCCTTTCGTGGGGCGGATATGATAAGGCAAGATGGGCATCTCTGATCGATTCTGAGGATCTTAACTTCAAGAGCGACCTGGAATATGAGGAGAAATATCTTGAAGTAGCATTCAGAGCTACGCTTGCCACCGGCGCATACGACTATCTCATCATGCGCGAGGATGCAGTATATAATTACTCCACACCGGATAACTTCCAGGACCTCTCACAGCTCCTGGACATGGAAAACTTCTCTGAAGATGACTTCTACTACTATGTCGCAACGGAAGAAGAGAAGGAGAAGCGCTCAAAGGGAATCTCCATTAACGATCTTTTCGGAGCCGGCAATAAGAAGGATCTTGATAAGCCTGTCCCGTTAGCATTAAAGCTTACCGATGACATCGAGAAGAAACTGGGACTTGATGAGGAGTACGACTATTACATTGCGTTCGCATATTCGTTCTCTGCCAGCGGCGACGCAAACTACAGGAAGTATGTCGAATACCTGTTCGGAAAGTGCTGATAACGGCAGGATACTTAATTTATAAAGCTTTCTCTTCTTGACATTGACCGCATGCCCTAATATAATCATCAGGTTATATTATGTCTTACTATGCGCTGCCGCCAGAAACGCGGGTGTGCAACTGAAAGAATACAATGATCTGGAGGATTTTATATTATGGCAAAGATGACTTTTCAGCCTAAGAAAAGACAGAGAGCAAAGGTTCATGGTTTCAGAGCAAGAATGGAGACCGCTAACGGCCGCAAGGTTCTTGCAGCAAGAAGAGCTAAGGGCAGAAAGAGACTTGCAGTCTGATAAAGAACTGAAGTCGTAATCTCGCTTTGAAATCGGTAGCTTTAAGATTCAATTTTGAATTCAACAGGGTTTACCGGTACGGGAAATTCGCGACCGGCAGATACCTGTCGGTTCACGTGCTTAAAAGACGAGAGGGAACCACTCAAAGCGGTTATAAAGTAGATCCGGCCTTAAGAAGAACCGGCTTTTGCGCGAACAAGAAAGAGCTGGGTGCTGTAGGCAGAAACAGGGCAAGACGCCTGATGAGAGAAGCTTACAGACAGTTGGAAGACAGACTTCCTCAAGGATACGATTACGTATTTACTTTAAAATCCAAGGGTGGCATTCCCGATTTTCACGAACTTAGCACGGATATGGGGAAGTGTCTTATTAGGCTTGATCTGTTGGAAGGAGATATCCTATGATCCGTAAAGCCGTAATAGGGATGGTTCGCTGGTACCAGAAGTATATTTCTCCTGCTATAGGCCCCCACTGCAAGTATCAGCCGACTTGTTCGCAGTATATGATAGATGCGGTAACAAAGTACGGCGTCTTGAAGGGCGGACTCATGGGAATATGGCGGATATTGAGATGCAACCCGTTTTCAAAGGGCGGATACGATCCAGTCAAATAATTTAATTAGTATTTCATTTAGCATTAGAACCGGAGACCAATAATGGGAGACATTTTAGTTCAGTTATCAATTCTCGACCCGCTGTACACATTGTTCGGCTGGCTTGTAAGAGTTTTGTTCCAGTTCTTCGGTAATTACGGTCTGGCGATCATATTCCTCACCATAATTATCAGAGGAGCCCTTATTCCTCTCAATGTTAAATCGCAGAAGTCCATGCTCAAGATGCAGGCATTAAGCGGCAAGCAGGCTGAGCTTCAGCGTTTGTACGGAGATGATAAGGAAGCATACCAGGAAGCTTTCATGAAGATGCAGAAGGAGAATGGTGCAGGCGGACTTTCCGGATGCCTTCTTCCTATCCTTTCCATCTTCATCATCTGGCCTATCTACCGTATCGTAAGCGGACCTTTGATCTACCTTTCACAGGTAAGCAAAGAGAATATCGCTTCAATGATCGATCTCGGTACCAGAATGGGCGAGGGCGGTATTCTCGGACGCGGCGTAAGCCCCGAGATCCATATCGGTCTTATCAAGGCCCTCAATGAGAACGCACAGTTCTTAAACGAGTGCATCAATCAGGGATTCTTTAAGATGGATCAGATGGTCGATCTTCATTTCCTCGGCATGGACCTTACGGTTACACCTGCATTCAATCCCGTAACCATTGCGCATGATCCCAAGACTTATCTGCCGATGCTCATCATTCCGATCCTGGTCGTAGCAACAAACGTCATCGTTATGCAGATGTCCAAGATGCTTAAGCCCGGCTGGAAGGAAGAAGAGGAAGCCAAGAAGCGTGCCAAGGTCAACAAGGCAATGTCCGGACAGGCAGGCGACAACAAGGGCGGTGCTGAAGACTATGCTCAGCAGTCCATGAAGATGATGAACTGGATGATGCCTATCCTCATGCTCGTAACGACATTCACGATGCCTGCAGCAATGGGTCTTTACTGGATCATCTCAGGTCTCATGAGCATCGTTACAAACATCATCGTTTATTACATGTTCACCAAGCCTTATGAAGTAAAGAAGGCTGAGATCGAAGCAAAGAAGGACGCTGTTTTCAAGAAGGGCGGCAAAGCCAAGCTTGCCGGCATCAATGCTGAAGTCGACACAGGCAAAGGCAAGAATAAGAAGAACGGCAAGAAGAACGATATCGAATAATTATGGGTCGAAGGAGGCCTTGAACATATGGAAAAGACAGTAATCAAGACAGGCAAGACAGTTGATGAAGCAATCGAGGCAGCTCTTTCCGAGCTTGGCTGTACAAAGGAACAGGCAACCATCGAGGTTGTTGAAGAGGGTACAGAAGGCGGTTTTCTCGGATTAGGAAGAAAGGACGCCGAGGTTAAGGTTACATTTAATTCAGAAGAGACAGCTGAAGCTGCTGCTCCCGCTGCTTCTGATGATACATATTACGGTGACGATGAGAGCTTTGAAGGCGATGCAGTAAGCGAAGCAGAAGATGCAGCTGCTAACTTCGTTGCAGAAGTTCTTTCCGGTATCGGCATTCACGGCAACATGGATTCCTACAGAGAAGACGACACGATCTTCATCTCTGTTACAGGTTCTGACTGCGGTGCTGCAATCGGCCGTCACGGTGAGACTCTTGAAGCAATTTCCTACATGACAAACCTCATCGCTAATAAGCACAGCGAGCAGAGAGTTCACGTTTACCTTGACGTAGGCGGATACAGAAAGCACAGAGAGCAGGTCATCAAGGGCCTCGCTGACAAGGCAGTATCCAGAGTAAGACGCTCCGGCCGCAAGGTAACAATGGAGGCTATGAGCCCTGCCGAGAGAAGGATCGTTCACTCCTATCTCCAGGCTGTTAATGGCGTAACCACACATTCTGAGGGCGTTGAACCCAACAGATGCGTAGTTGTTACTCCCGAGGGCAAGAAATAATATCGTTTCAGTTATTGAACGTTCATTTGCGGGCTTTTTTCGATGTATTCGTATGATGACGAACCAATCTGCGCCTGCTCGACGCCGGCCGGAATATCAGGCATAGCGGTTATCCGTGTTTCGGGTAACGGCTGTGGAAAACTTGCCGATAAGTGCTCTGTCATCTTAAGATCCAGCGGTGATTATTCCAGATTATCCGAACTTCCCGGTTATACCTGTGCATTCGGATATGTAAAGGATCCTTCCACCGGTGCGAGAGTCGACGAGGTCATTTTCACACGCTTTGAAGCGCCACACTCCTATACCGGCGAAGAGATGATCGAGATATCATCTCACGGTTCGGGAGCTGTTAAGCAGGAGATCTTAAAGTGTCTCGGAATGTCCGGGATCAGAATGGCTTATCCGGGCGAGTTTTCGAGAAGGGCCTTCATCAACGGAAAGATGAGCCTTGCTTCCGCCGAAGCCGTAATGGATGTCATCAATTCAGAGACGGAAAGACAGCTCGAGGCAGCAGGAAGCCTTTTATCCGGCAAGCTCGCTGATGAGATCGATCATATCGAGAAGAACCTCTACGATCAGGCTGCCATGCTTGAGACTTTCACGGAGTTCGACACCGAAGATCCGGAAGATGAGGATGCCAAGCTCGAAGAGGTCAAGGATAATTTAAGCGACTGCCATGACAGGCTTACCACACTCTGCAAGGGATACGGCAAGGGCAGGATATTGTCCGAACGCCTTCGTGTAGCGCTCTTAGGTCTTCCGAACAGCGGCAAGAGCACGCTCCTTAATACACTCACGGGTTTTGACAGAGCGATCGTTACAGAGGTTGCGGGAACCACGAGAGATACCATCGAAGTCCAGATCAACATTAACGGCATTCCCGTCACGCTGATCGATACTGCAGGCATACGCGAGACTGAAGATATCATCGAGAATATCGGTATCGGCAAGGCTTACGAAGCGGGCAGGGGAGCAGACATGGTATTTTACATGATCCCTCCGGATATGACTGTTGATGAAGCATATACATGTGTAAGAGAGATCGCCGAAGACTGTGAATCTGTTACCGGTGTGTTCTCGAAAAGCGATGCCGGCGAGAATCCCGACAGGGAAGAGATCGAAGCAAGGCTCCGTGAACTCGGCATCACGAACTTCATCTCGATAAGCGCAGAAGAAGACCTGAATATCGACAAGCTTGAAGATATCATCATCGACTACTATAACGAATTAGGCGGCGGTGCTTCAGAAGGTCTTCTCATCACCAACAGCAGACACTACACAAAGTTCTTAAAGGCTTCAAAGAAGCTGGCGCTTGCTTTAGATGCACTGGACAACGGTCTGGGCACGGAAGTATGCGCATCTGCTTTAAGAGCATGCCTTGACGAGATCGGCGAGGTTACGGGCAAGACCGTATCCGCCACATTAGCTGACACTATCTTTTCCAGATTCTGCATAGGTAAATAAATGACTATCCGTGAAGCTTTAAGTTTGGATACAAGCTTTGAAGCGGGGACATTTGATGTTGCCGTAGTAGGAGCAGGCCATGCGGGCTGTGAGGCTGCTCACGCATCCGCAAAGCTTGGTCTTAATACGATACTGTTCACTCTTTCTCTGGACAGTCTTGCAAATCTTCCCTGCAATCCTTCTATCGGAGGCACATCCAAGGGCCAGCTGGTAAGAGAGATAGATGCCCTGGGCGGCATCATGGGAATAATGGCGGACAAGTGTGCCGTTCAGATGCGCATGCTCAACAGATCAAAGGGACCTGCCGTATATTCTCCCAGAGCCCAGGAAGACAGACAGATGTATTCCATGGAGATGCGGTACTATCTTGAGAACCTGCCTAACCTCACGTTAAAGCAGGCTCACATAACCGAGCTCTTAACCGATGAGGACGGCAATGCCGCAGGCGTCATGACCGAAGGCAGGGCCGTATATAGGGCACGTGCCGTCGTCATCTGTTCCGGCACATATATGGAAGCGAGGATAATCAGGGGAGAAGTGATCACAGAGAGCGGTCCTGACGGACTTCCGAGATCGGTCGGTCTGTCTTCTTCTCTTAATTCATTGGGCGTTCCGCTCTTAAGATTTAAGACAGGAACCCCTGTAAGAGTCAATTCCAACTCTGTTGACTTCTCGCAGATGACAAGACAGGACGGCGAAGACGATATCCCGCCTTTTTCATACAGAAATGAGATGGAAGGAAAGCTTCCCGCTCCAGTAGAGGAGCAGATCCCCTGCTGGTCTATCTGGACTACGGATGAGACCCGCAAGGTAATCTCGGATAACATGGACAGATCTCCACTCTACAGCGGTGAGATCAAGGGCGTCGGCCCGAGATACTGTCCTTCCATTGAAGATAAATTCATGAGGTTTAAGGATAAGACGAGGCACCAGATCTTCGTCGAACCCATGGGGCGCCATACCAACGAGATGTATCTGCAGGGATTCTCCACGAGCCTTCCGGAAGAGATACAGGAGAAGATGGTAAAGTCTCTTCCAGGTCTTGCAAATGCGAAGATCCAGAGAGCCGCCTATGCGATCGAATACGATCTCGTGGATCCTCTTTCCATAAAGGCGAGCCTCGAGTCCAAGGTAGTTCCCGGTCTTTTCACCGCAGGACAGATCAACGGTTCCTCAGGTTATGAGGAGGCGGCAGCACAGGGCATCGTCGCAGGCATCAATGCCGCCATGAAGCTCCTCGGCAAAGAAGCCGTGATTATCGACAGGTCTCAGGGCTATATCGGAGTGCTTATCGATGACCTCGTTACCAAAGGCACAAACGAGCCTTACCGCATGATGACTTCCCGAGCCGAATACAGACTGTTCCTGAGACAGGACAACGCTGATGAGAGGCTTACTCCGATAGGACATGAGATAGGACTCGTAAGCGATGATGTTTTCGAAGCGTTCGAAAAGAAGATCGAAGCGATAGCATCAGAGACGGAGAGGCTTAAGAAGACCTATGTTGCTCCGACAGAAGAGCTTGGAGCACTTCTCGATACATGCGGGCAGACCCTGCCTAAATCAGGCGAGAGCCTGGCTGATCTTATCAAGCGCCCGGGCGTAACATACGACCTGCTGGCGCCTGTGGACAAGGGCAGAAAGCCTCTTGCAAGGAATATAAGGTTCGCATGCGAGACCAATATCAAATACGAAGGATATCTCTCACTCGAAAAAGAGAAGATAGAGAAATTCAAGAATCTGGAAAAAATAAAGATACCTGAGGACATCGATTATTCGCTTATCAAGGGCTTGAGGATCGAAGCAACTCAGAAGCTTTCTAAGATGAAGCCTGAGAACGTGGGCAGAGCTTCCAGGATTTCCGGCGTATCACCTGCCGACTGCGAAGTGCTGCTGGTTTATCTCGAGCAGAGAAGGAGACAAAATAATGGCTGACGGTCTGTTCCCCAAAAGAAAACCCCTTACCAAAGCTGATATCAAGCGCTTAAAGGAAAGTCTTCCGAAGAAGGTCGAGATCAGCTCTGAAGGAACAAAGATAACGGAGCATGACGAGGAAGTCACCGATGTCGCGCCTATCCTGGAGTCTCACAAGGATGAGATAAGCGTTCCGCTGTCCGCCGAGGAGATCCGTGCGTTCCAGATCTACGCATCGATGCTCAAGGAAAAGAACAAGGTCATGAACCTTACGGCCGTTGACGACGATAAGGGAATTGCCATGAAGCATTTCATAGACTCTCTGACGCTCTGTCCTTACATCAGGGATGAAGAGGCAAAAGCCGGGAAAGACACTCTTACATTCGTTGATGTCGGAACCGGTGCCGGATTTCCCGGACTCCCCGTTAAGATCTCCTGTCCGGAGCTTTCCGTAACGCTCATGGATTCGCTTGATAAGCGCCTCAAATTCTTGGATGAGGTCATAAGCGCATTAGACCTTAAGGACTGCATTACGGTCCATTCCAGGGCCGAAGACGCAGGCAGGAACAAGAAGTTCAGGGAGAAGTATGACATCGTAACCGCCAGAGCCGTAGCCAGGCTCTCCGTTCTTGCAGAATACTGCCTGCCTTTAGTTAAGGTCGGAGGCGTTTTCCTTGCCATGAAGGCTCATTCCGAAGAAGAGGAGAAAGAGGCTTCTAAGGCCATCGCTCTTTTGGGCGGCACGATCGAAAAGACGGACTCGTTCAAGCTTGCCGGATCTGACATGGAAAGATCGATAATCGTAGTCCGCAAGATCCGCCCTACGCCCGCAAGATTCCCCAGAAAAGCAGGCACTCCATCTAAAACACCCATAGTCTGATAATGGGACATTTGTGCCATATATTATAATATAACGTGCGCGTGTGCGTATAGTTATGGTATAATACTTTAGTTTGTAGATATATAATCTATACACTAAAGTAAACTATTAACCTGCGGAAGATAAGTTTTTCGCGGGCGGAGGCGACAAATGGCAGACAGCGACGACAAGAAACAGGCCAGGCTTCAACAGGAAGCCGAGATGGACGAAGTATTCAAGTCAGAACAGACGACTATTATTCCGGTTGACTTAGACGGAGAGATGAAGAAGTCCTTCATCGACTACGCAATGTCGGTTATCTCCGACCGTGCGCTCCCTGATATCAGAGACGGTCTTAAGCCGGTTCACAGAAGAATCCTTTATTCGATGTTTACACAGGGTTTTACTCCCGAGAAGCCTTACCGTAAGTGCGCTACCACGATCGGTGACGTTCTTGGACGTTTCCACCCTCACGGAGACGCATCGGTTTACGATGCTCTCGTAAGACTTGCCCAGGATTTCTCGTTGAGACATCCTCTGGTAGACGGTCACGGCAACTTCGGTTCATTGGACGGAGACCCGCCGGCTGCATACCGTTATACGGAGGCAAGGCTTGAGAAGATCGCTCTCGAGATGATGCGTGATATCAACAAGAACACTGTTGATTTCAGACCTAACTTCGATGAACACGAGATGGAGCCTGTATCGCTCCCTTCACGTTTCCCGAACTTCCTCGTAAACGGTGCGGTTGGTATTGCCGTAGGTATGGCAACCAACATCCCGCCTCATAACCTCGGCGAGGTTATCGACGGATGCATCATGATGATGAATAATCCTGATGTTACCATCGATGAGCTCATGACGGTTATTAAGGGACCTGACTTCCCGACAGGCGGCGCTATCCTCGGCACATCAGGCATCAGGGAAGCTTACCTCACCGGCAAGGGCCGTATCGTAGTCCGTGCACATGCAGAGATCGAAGAACACGGCGGCAAGACCAGGATCATCGTTCACGACATTCCTTATGCGGTCAACAAGGCAAGACTCATCGAGCGTATGGCTGACCTCGTTAAGGAGAAGAAGGTCGAAGGCATCTCGGGCTTAAGAGATGAATCCGACCGTAACGAGCAGGTTCGTATCGTTATCGAACTTAAGAAGGATGCCAATGCTGACGTGGTCCTTAACCAGCTTTACAAGAACTGCTCGCTCCAGGATGCGTGCTGCGCCAATATGCTCGCGCTCGTACCGGACAGCGAAGGCAAGCTCGAGCCTAAGCTCGTAGGTCTTAAGGAAGCTCTCTATTACTACATCAAGCATCAGGAAGACGTTGTTACACGCCGTACACAGTATGATCTCGAGAAGGATGAGGGCAAGAAGCACATCGACGAAGGTCTCCTCATCGCCATGGATTACATCGATGAGATCATCGCGATCATCAGATCATCACGTACCGAGGCTGAGGCCAAGGTCCGCATGTGCGAGAGATTCGGTCTTTCCGACAAGCAGGCCCAGCATATCGTTGATATGAGACTCGGACGTCTCACAGGTCTTGAGAGAGAGAAGCTCGAAGCGGAGATCAAGGCTCTCACTGAAGAGATCGAGTATTTCCACAGAGTCCTTTCCGACAAGACACTCCTTGATGACATCATCAAGACGGAGATGACCGAGATCAAGAACAAGTTCGCAACGCCCAGAGTATCTGAGATCATCAACGGTTCTTTCGAGGACATCGATGACGAGTCATTGATCGCTGAAGAGAATATCGTTGTAACTCTCACACACTTCGGATATATCAAGCGCCAGAGAGTAGACAGCTACAAGGCTCAGCACAGAGGCGGAAGAGGAATCTCCGGACAGTCAACGAGAGAAGAGGACTATGTCGAGAAGATCATCACGACAACTACGCACAAGTTCCTCTTGTGCTTCACGAACACAGGACGTGTATTTAAGATCAAGGGTTATAAGATCCCTGAGACCACGTCACGTTCTGCAAGAGGCACGGCACTTGTTAACCTCCTGAACCTCAATGACGGTGAGACGATCAGGAACATCATCCCGATCGACAGCTTCGAAGAGCCTGATCTCTACCTCACAACGGTTACCAAGTACGGCGTTATCAAGAAGACATCGATCGACAAGTATGCAAATATCAACAAGAACGGCCTCATCGCCACAAAGATCCGTGAAGGAGACAGCGTTGTTGCTGTCCAGCTCACGAAGGCAGGCCAGGAAGTCATCGTTGTATCTGCTGCAGGTAAGTCCGTAAGATTCAATTCCGACGATGCACGTGACATGGGCCGTGGCGCTACAGGCGTACGTGCCATGAAGCTTGCTGACGACGATGAAGTGGTTGGTATGGAGCCTGTTGATCCTTCACGCGAGATCCTCGTTATCTCCGAGATGGGTTACGGCAAACGTTCCAAGATCGACGATTACCGCGTCCAGAGCAGAGGCGGTAAGGGAATCATTACTTACAAAGTTTCCGAGAAGACCGGAAGACTTTGCGGTACAGTATCTGTTACTGACGACGATGACCTCCTCATCATTACGAGCCAGGGTGTCATCATCAGAGTAAGAGCCAACGAGATCCCTACGCTCTCAAGAGCTACATCGGGCGTTAAGCTCATGAAGTCCAACAAGGCGCGCGTAGTAGACTTTGCTCTTACCGACAGGGAAATAGAAGAACCTGATGAGGGCGAGGAAGGCGCTGAAGGTACTGAAGCAGTTGTTGAGACTGAAGAAGGCTTAAGCCCTAACGCCGAGAAGGTTCAGGAATTTGCAGATACGCTTGCAGCAGAGATAGAGGCTGAGAATATTGCAGTTTCTGATGATGCGGAAAGCACTGACAAGAACGAAGAGGATGAAGATATCTGATGTTGATCAATAAGACATTAGGAACAGCAGTTAAGGCAGCGGCGGTTTTTATCGCTGCCTTATTCCTTTCCTGTTCCGCAGCCTTATTTGTTTTGCCCGCAAAGACGGTTTCCGCTGACATAGGCCAGCCGGAGATCCCGGTTCCCGCTTTAAGCGATGTCCATTGCGCATCCTATTGCGTTTACGATAAGACTACAGGCTATATCGTTCTGAGCATGAATCCGGATGATAAGATCTATCCTGCGTCAATGACGAAGATAATGACATGCCTTTTAAGCCTTGAGATCCTTGATACTTCCTCTAAGGTCGAAGTTAGCAAGAGCGCTCTTGCCGGTCTCGGCAACGATTCATCCCTCATGGGAGTGCTTGAAGGAGAGAAGGTAAAGGTCAGCGAGCTTTTATACGGTCTCATGCTTCCTTCGGGAAATGATGCGGCAAATGCTTTGGGTGAAGGCTGCATAGATGCTTTCTTCCAGAAGTATCCTGCCGGCGGGAACACCATGAATAAAGACGGGGTCAACGCGCAGTACATTCTTGATACTCTTAAGGACACGAAGGAACATATACTTACTTCGCGCAAGCTGGAAGCTTTTGCTGTTCTTATGAACCTCCGCGCGGAAAAGCTCGGATGCAAGGGCACTCATTTCGTAAATGCCTGCGGTCTTCCTGACGATAATCACTATACGACTGCTTATGATCTCTCGCTTATCATGGCGGCAGCATCAGAGAGTGAAGACTTCAAGACTCTTATCAGCGCCCCTTCGCATGTATTTGTCGCAACGAACAGACACAGGGCAGATGCGTGGAGCTATGTAAAGAATTCCAATTATCTTCTTTATGACCCCTGGCTTGCATCCAAGACTGCCAACGGAACCAATTCCCATCTTGCAGCAGTCATCGGAGGAAAGACGGGTACAACGTCTCAGGCCGGTAAGGGTCTTACTATCTACACGGTAAATGAGAACGGACACGAACTCATGATATCCATCTGCGGAATACCGCAGGACTATTATTTCTATACTACTATGTATCTGGCTTCGGTTACGGCATACGGCAACCTTGCCTGCTGGGAAGCTGATCCCGTTACGAGAGTATACGGAACGACAGGTGACTACAGATGGGTCAATGCTCCTTCAGCGCAGCAGCCCAAATACGATCCACTCATAAACCCGGGTGACGATCTTAAGAATTACGCAGATCCTGAAGCAACGCCCGTACCTACACCTGATCCGGCGGAACAGCAGGAGATCGAAGCTCCGGAAGAGGTATTGCCGCCTCTGCAGCTGTTCGTAAAGAACAATCCCGTGATATCCGGAGTAATAGGCGGCTTCATGCTTCTTATTATGATATTGAATATAGTACTTATGGTACGTATCAACAGGATCAAGAACGCAGCTTCGAAGAGAGCGAAAAAGCTGGAAAAAGAGAGAATCAAATAGACATAAAAACAGCGGGCAGGCCCCGCTGTTTTCAGCTCTTTAAAACCCAAGAGCGGAGTATGCTTCTAATTTAGTGTAATAAAGGTATTGAAGACTTTTAAAAAATTTTCTCAAAACATAAAAAAACTGCTTGACTTCTACTTCGCTGTGGTATATCCTTTACGAGCACTTTGACGGAGGCACAACAAAAAAGCGCCTTAAAATCAAAGACAGCACGGATCTTGAAAATTGAATAGAATGCAAAACTTGAAGTAAAACGGACCTTTTTCAATTCTAAGAATTGAGTTTTTATTAAAGTAATTTGAGCCAAACATGGCTCTCAAAATTTTTTTTTTGAG
>Ga0310695_10003891_pt1 | contig 28465 bp, 28 predicted proteins | sample RumenRJG_04DNA_FD_203882 | JGI IMG/M metagenome (GOLD analysis project Ga0310695, IMG submission 203882) | Bovine rumen microbial communities from Lethbridge, Alberta, Canada - RJG_04 (v2) (version 2) | ecosystem: Host-associated > Mammals > Digestive system > Stomach > Rumen | place: Canada... | reverse complement strand
CTGTGGTTTTCGAAGACCGTAGCATCACTGTCGAGAGCATACCTCTGATACATCGAATGCCTTGCTGTGGCTATCTTATCAGTGAAAAGCCCTCTCAGCCACATATCCGTCGCGATATGATGGATGCATATCAGATACCTAATTCTCAGGTGAACAACATTAAATGTGGTGCCGATTGGACTACACCTGATGGCGATGTTATCCCTAACTCACGACTGGTAACTGCTGCCGATCCTGTCCGAAGCTATGCATATCTGTCGGATACCCGTTATATTCCGGACCTTTGGCAACAGGTTAAGGGAGTGACAACGCTTTATCATGAGAGTACCTATGGTGATGACCATCTGCCACAGGCCGAGAAGTATTGTCATTCTACTGCCCGTCAGGCTGCAATGGTGGCTCGCGATGCAGGGGTGGGGAAGTTGCTTTTGGGTCATTACAGTTCCAGATATGAGGACGAGAATGTGCTGCTTAACCAGGCCAAAGAAGTGTTCGAAAACAGCTTTTTGACCAACGAAATGGATGTTTTTGACGTTTAAAGACCCTTAAATGCCATTTTTTTAGCTTAAAATTTTGTCAATTCGTAAGAATTGTCTATCTTTGCCCCGAACTATAGATAGATTGCTTATGAGAAAAATTATACTTATTTCAACCATATTATGTCTGATGGCTGCTCCTATTGCAGCATCTTCGCTACTTTTCGACCCTGCTCCTGCAGCTCAGGTCGAGGATGATGTTACGTTTGCCATGGATGGCAATGTGGTAACTGTAACGGGTGCTCAGGGTAAGGTTCTTCAGGTAGTTTCTCTCACAGGCAGACTTTTGGCTACTTATCGTATCTCGTCACCAAGTCAGCGTGTGGAATTAAATCTGTCTAAAGGGTGTTACATTTTAAAGGTAGACAAGGTAGTTCGCAAGGTTTCTATTCAGTAACCTTTATTCTGTTTTGTGTCTGTATCTTGTTGGGTTCTTGCAACGAGCAGAAATTCCGCGAGTTGACAGAGGCAGAGCGTTCAGCATTTGGCGAATACGTAAACCAGATGGACAGCACGCTAACAGGTGTGTGGTTCGATCGTATGGGGGTATCTGCCGATGCTGATTCTATGTTGTCGTATCTTAATCGTGAGTTGCCACGTAATGGTCTTGATAAAGCTGCATTCTTTGTTCCTGAGATAGAAAGAGACCTTGAGATAGTTCATGCGTTGGCTTTCGATTCTGTTGGTGTAAGCATCAACGATCTGTTGCCACGTCTCGAGAAAAACCTTACCAAGGCGTATATTCGCTATGCCACTGGTCAGCGATATGGTTTTATGCGTCCTCGTATCTTCAACCGCATGGATCCCAAGGTAGGTAATCCTGGCACCTTTGCCCGTGTGTTCGATTATGAGGTTGCTGCACCTGATACTACTGAGGCTGCAAAGAAGGTGGCTGACAGCGACCGTATGTCGTATCTTGCTTCGTCGGCTCCTAATACCTATATATATAAGGCGCTTCTCAAGGAGATGGACAAGACCACCGATGCTGACAAGCGTCATCAGTTGGCTGTGAATATGGAGCGTTGCCGCTGGAAGATAGATCATCCAGAGGCTAATCAGCGTCAGATATTGGTCAATATCCCTGCTCAGCAGCTTTGGGCTATCGGTGGTGATACTGTGCTTGATATGAAGATATGCTGTGGAGCTGTTACAACCAAGACTCCATTGCTTAACAGCAAAATCAGTTATATGCAGGTTAACCCCGAGTGGATTATTCCTCATAACATCGTTAAGACCGAAGTATTACGCCATGCAGGCGACTCGGCTTATTTCGCCCGTAACCGTTATTCTATCATCGATAAGAGTTCCGGTGAGAAACTGAACGTAGCTGATGTTGGGTCTGATGCATTGCTGTCAGGCAATATCCGCATCAGTCAGAAGGGTGGAGTAGGCAACTCGCTTGGTCGTATAGTATTCCGCTTCCCCAACAATTTCTCGATTTATCTCCACGATACCAATAATAGAGGTGCTTTCCAGCGCGATCGTCGTACCCTGTCGCATGGTTGCGTAAGAGTACAGAAGCCTTTCGAACTAGCAAAGTATCTGCTACCAGGTGTAGATGAGTGGACGTTGGAATGTATTCGTATATCAATGGATGAGCCCCCTGTAACAGAGCGTGGTCGTGAATGGGTTCGCAAGCATTCCGGTGCAGAGCGTCCGTTCCGATTGATATCCTATCATGATGTAACGCCCCATGTGCCTCTATACATATTATATTATACCGCCTTCCCAAATCCTAAGACTGGCGCAGTAGATTTCTGGCCCGATCTCTATGGATTTGATAAGGTAATAAGTAAGGAACTTAAATGGATAAGCGAAGCGAGTTCGAGTCGATAGTGCGCGAGTATAGCGAACAATTGTACTGGCAGATACGTCGCATCGTGCTCACTCACGACGATGCCAACGACGTGCTTCAGAATACTTTTCTGAAAGCATGGAATGGCTTTGATAATTTCCATGGCGAGTCGAAGGTGTCTACATGGCTGTCGCGTATCGCCATCAATGAGAGCGTGGATTTCCTGCGTCGCAACAAGCATATCGCCTCTGCCACTTCGGATGATCTGTCGGTAGCCAATACGCTGTTGGCTGATGAATACTTTGATGGTAGTGAGACCGAGGCTATGCTGCAACAAGCCATCGCACAGTTGCCTGAAGTGCAGCGCATGGTATTCCAACTGCGATACTTCGACGAGATGAAATACAGCGATATAAGCAAGTTGCTTGACACGTCTGAGGGAGCGCTGAAAGCGTCGTATCATATAGCAGTAAAAAAAATAACTGAATTTTTTAAGTCACGCGATTAAACTTTTTGAATATCAATACGTCACATATACGATGAACGAAGAAATGTACATACAGGAGAAGGTTGGAAAGCGGAATCCGTTCCGTGTTCCAGAGGGTTATTTCGATAACCTTACTGCCCAGGTAATGCAGAATCTGCCTGAGCAGCCTAAACGTCGTGCCAAGTCTGTGTTTATGCGCCCAGTGTTCTATGCGGCTGCAGCCAGTGTGTGCGCTTTGTTGATTGCTGGTGCTGCTTGGATGTGGGGTCCATCAGCCGAAGTGTCATCACCAACAGCTGTTCAGGCTCAGGCCACCACTCAGTCTCAGCAGCAGGATGCCAGTGGCGAATACATGGAAGAGGCTGCTGACTACATGATGCTCGACAATCACGAAATCTACGCCTACTTGGCTGAAAACTAAAATAATTGTTTTAAAAGATGAAAAAGATAGTTGTTTCTGCTGTTTTGATGTTGATGTTTGTACTTGGTGCTAAAGCCGAGGAGCAGCAGAAGTTCTCGCCCGAGAAGTTTCAGGCTGACTTGGAGCAGTTTATCACTAACGAAGCTGGACTTACCACCGAAGAGGCGGCTAAGTTCTTCCCTCTATATCGCGAGATGCAGCAGAAGCAGCGTGTGGTATATAATAAGATGCGTGAACTGTTTAAGATTCCGTCTGACGAGGCTGCAAGCAAACGAGCCATTCAGCGTCGCGACCAGTATGAGTTGGAACTCAAGCAGATAGCACAGACTTATCACAACAAGTTCCTTCGTGTTGTATCAGCCACGAAGGTGTATAAGACCATTATTGCCGAGGATCAGTTCCACCGTCGTGCCTTCCGCAACTGGGGCAGACATCGCTAATCTCGCATTTCTCGCAGTGAGGTTTTCTTGCTGTGCAAACATAGCGTCCATGTAGCAACAGCCAATGGTGTGCATTAGGTATGTCCTCTTCTGGGATATACTTTGTTAATGCCATTTCTACCTTGTATGGAGTATTGTCGCTCTTGCTTACCAATCCCAGTCGATGAGCCACACGGAATACATGAGTATCCACTGCCAATGTAGCCTTGCCGAATGCTACACTCTGGATAACATTGGCTGTTTTACGCCCTACGCCAGGCAATGACAACAGATCATCATAGTTGCTGGGCACCTCACCATCGTACTTCTCAGCAAGAATCCTTGCCAGTTCCACTAGATGCTTAGCCTTAGCGTTAGGATACGATACGCTTCTGATCCACTCAAACACATCCTCCTCGTCAGCTTTTGCCATTGACTTAGCATCAGGATAATGTGCAAACAGATCAGGAGTAACCTGGTTTATCCGCTTGTCAGTACACTGCGCACTAAGCACCACAGCCACCAACAACTGAAACGTACTACCAAAATCCAACTCAGTAGTCACCACCGGCATTTTCTCCCTAAAATGCCCCAATATCAGCTCGTATCGCTCTTTCTTTTTCATCTCGATTGCAAAGATACAAATAAAAATCCAAACTATTTGGAATTTTCATAGAAAAAAACTACCTTTGCAGCGCAATGATACATTATATCAAACTATTACGTCCGCTACAGTGGCTCAAAAACGTGTTTGTGTTTGCGCCGATATTCTTCAGCAATAACCTGCTGAAGGGCGAATACTTTTGGCCTACACTCGTGATGTTTGCGTCATTCTGCTTGATTTCAAGCTCCATCTATTGCTTCAACGATCTTAAGGATGTCGAGGCGGATCGCCAGCATCCCAAGAAGTGTAAGCGTCCGATTGCATCAGGCAAGGTTTCTGTGATGGGTGGATACTCGATGATGATATTGTGTACCATTGGCGCTTTGGCTCTGATACCACTGGCTAACAGTGTTAATACACCATATTTATACCTTATTGTTATAGGCTATTGGCTGATGAATATTGCTTATTGCCTTAAGCTGAAGCAGTTTGCAATACTCGACGTGTCGATAATCGCAATAGGATTCGTGATGCGAGTGCTTATAGGAGGTGTCGTTACGGATATTTGGATTTCGCATTGGCTAGTGATGATGACATTCCTTGTAACGCTTTTCCTGGCCTTTACCAAACGTAATGACGACTATCGTATCTACGAACAGACAGGCACAAAGCCAAGAGTATCTATCACAGGTTATAATAAGACATTTATCAATGAAGCCACAGCCATCATTGCCTCAGTCACTTTGGTTTGCTATATCATGTACACCATGTCGCCCGAGGTTATTCATCGCTTAGGAACTCGTTATGTATATCTTACATCCGGTTGGGTACTGGCAGGTCTGCTCCGCTATCTCCAGAATATGATTGTATTCGGCCTGAGCGGTAGTCCCACAAAATCCCTGGTAAAAGATCACTTCGTTCAGTTCTGTATCCTAGGCTGGATAATATCTTTCTTCGTGATTATTTACCTGTAAGCGTTTACCACAAGTAATCCTCTTTCCACCCGTCGTAGACTATTTCGCCTTGCCAGCCTTCTTCTTGGAAGACGCGGGCAATTTGTTGTTGCTCGTATGGCGGGATGGGACGTACGCCATTGCGATATTCGTAAAAACGTTTGCGCGAGAAGAGGTTGATAAGTCGTTTCTTTGTGATACGAGCGATGGGATAGGGGATGGCATCGAAGATATGCATCATTCCAACGGCATATTTTACTATCTCATCCTTCTGATACATAGTGCATTGCTGCGAGTTGACAGTGGGATAATTAGGGTTTACGCAGGTGACGATATGAGTGTCGCCACCATAATATTGTCCCGTCAACCAGTGCAGACATGTTTCGTGTAGTGGACATTCGTGGATGAAACACGGTATATTATGTGCGGCTTGCGCACGTAGACTTTCTTTTTTGTTCATATGTTATGGTTTTATTGGTGCAAAGATACAAATTTTATTTGAATTTACCAAATTATAACGTCATAATATCATTTTAAATATAACATCTTGATATTAAGTACTTTATATATGATGATGTTATATGATGATATTTTATTTAACGTCATATATGGTAATCTTATAGTCGTTTAAATTGTTGGTACACTATGTTTCATAAGGAGAAACACTTTGTTTCTCTAGGTGAAACACTTTGTTTCTGCTGATGAAATATCTTGAAACAATAACTCGAACAACCTTAAGATGACGTTATATATTTATTTATTACGTTATAACGTCATATCTAAAACCCTTATAAATTCAGAGGATTTGCACAAATATGACGTTATGACGTTATTTTCTTAATATTTCTTCTTTTGTCTCAATATTTTTGATTATCTTTGCATCCATAATTAATCATAAATAGAATAATGACAAGAATTACTCTTATAAAACCCTACCGCCAGACAGAAACTCTGCGAGTACTGGAACTGACGGATATAGTAGAAATGATTTGTGGCAACGAATATCGTCAGGTAGTAGATGAACTGCGTCGTCTTTATCCAATATTCGATCTGACTCGCCAACCCGATGGTTCGGTGAGTGGTGCAGATATGACCATTGCCAAACTGCCGCGTATCTGTTTCGCTACCGAAATGGAGAATCGTAATCACCAGCGTGTAACCCTTGGCTATACGGGCCTGGTGTTGTTGGAAGTGAATAATCTGACTGGCTACGATGAGGCTGACGCTATCCGAAAGGGTGCTAGCGAAGTGCCGCAAACACTGATGGCTTTTGTTGGTGCGTCTGGTCGTAGCGTTAAGATAGTTTGTCGTGGCGAATTGTTCCCTAGCGATCGCGATAGGGAATCTAATTTACCCTTACCAACAGCCCCCAATGAGATTGCCGATTTTCATGAGAATCTGTACGAGCGAGCCAGATTGGCATATAATGCCCAGTTGGGTGTTACTATCGAGAAACTCGAACCACGCTTGGATCGTTCTTGCTATATAAGCACTGATGCTGATGCGGTCTTCAATCCCATAGCTATCCCTTTCTACGCCCGTGCCGAAAAGCCTAATCAGACGTTGTCGCTGGTTCGAGCATCTACACTCGAAAAAGACGACGAACAGTCAGGACAAAGTCGTTATTTCACGATGCATCATATTTTCGAATTCAACCTTAGCAAGGCCTATGATGAATGCGTGGGGCTGGAAGGTGAGGAACTGGAGCACGAGCTGCTGACTCGTCTTGCTATCCATTGTTTGGAGACTGGCATCCCAATGGCCGTCGCAAAACGTATGGCTCGCTATCGTACTTATGCCATCGGCGACGATGACCTGCTTATTAATAAGGTGTTTGATAATGTGTATCGTCCTCAGGTGGTTAAACGTTATCATGAGCGCCATGGTTTTAAGCCCGAGAAGAATGTGCCCCAGGAGACTCTGCTCACGATGAAGATTGACCTTTTCTTGAATGAGAACTACGAGATACGAAAGAATGTGATGCGTGGCGTGGCAGAATACAGAGAGCGAACTGGTATAGGATTCTCATTCCGTGACCTGACAGAAGAGGCTCGTAACTCCATCACTATGAAGGCGTTGCGTCAAGGCATAAAATGCTGGGATAAGGATATCCGACGCTATGTTAACTCAGATGATATAGAACTCTACGATCCAATGAACGAATACCTTGATAGTCTGCCCAAATGGGACGGAAAGGATAGGGTAGAGGCCCTGGCACGACGTATCTCAACCAGTTACGAAGAGTGGCCTGAGCTGTTCCATCTGTGGATGCGATCGATGGTGGCCATGTGGATGGGTAAAGGTCAGTTGAGTGGTAACTCGCTGGTTCCGCTGTTGATTGGTCGTCAGGGATGTGATAAATCATCGTTCTGCAGAATCCTTTTGCCCCAGCAATTGCGCGATTATTATAATGATCGCATTAACTTTAAGAATGAGACCGACTTGAACCTGGGTCTGACCTCGTTTGGTCTTATCAATCTTGATGAGTTTGATAAGATTACCCAACGCCAGCAGATTGTGTTGAAATACCTGGTTTCTACAGCCGATTTGAAGTATCGTCCACCGTACGGCAAGGCCTATTCAGAGCATCGTCGCTTTGCCTCGTTTATTGGTACTACCAACGAGATGATGCCACTGACCGATCCCAGTGGTGCTCGACGATTTATCTGTGTGATGGTTGAGGGCGATGTCGATTTCCGTACCCCGATTGAGTATTCGCAACTCTATGCCCAGTTGCTGCACGAAATCCACAATGGCGAACGCTACTGGCCAACTCGCGAACAGGAACAACAGCTAATCCAGCGCAACCTGAGCTATCAGCAAGTAAGTGGCCTGGGTGAGATGCTACTCTCTATCTTCCAGCGCCCAACCGACGACGAAGATGGTCAGTGGATGTCACTAAAAGAAATCTCCGCTCTCCTAAAGCAGTCGTTCAAAGGCTACAAAGAAGAAACCGGCACCTTCCGCAAGATTGGCTCCTTCCTGAGCCGCCCAGAATACCGCTTCAAATCCCAACACAAAATGACCGGCATCGTTTATTGGGTGAAACGAAGGGAGTGACCGGATTATAATGAATATCCCTTTGCTGTAATTTGGTATAGTTTCATTGTTGTAGTAGTTAATAAAAGTTAACTACCGATACTTTGTAGGGGTAAAGTTTGTTTTTGGGGGTAAAATTTTGTATTTTTGCCGAAAGAATACAATTAAATCGATTAAATATTTGACGCTTATGAAGAAATTATTTGCAATTGCAGTTTTAGGATTAATCTTATCCAGCTGTGTTAAGGGTGTTGAAGGAATGGAACCAGAGCCAACGCCAACTCCAGAACCTACGCCAACTCCAACAAGTAACAAGGCTACTCAGGAAGAGATCAATGCCAACGTTGCTAAAGTATTCGGAACTACCTTCAGTCCCAATCAGGATTGGAGTTCTACAACTAAGCATACTGTTACAATCACTGCAGATGCTCCAATGAGCGACATCGCTAAAGTTCAGATTCTGACAGAATCCCCTTATTTTAATGAGGATGCAAGAGTACTGAACGAAGCCACTGTTTCTAAAGGCCAGTCAATCACAATCACATACGACTGCCCTGCAGAATACACAGATTTGGTTGCTGCATGCGTTGACAGTAAGGGAATCTACTATGTTGCAGGCTTCAAGGCCGGCGACAATAGTGTCAATTTCCAGCAAGCTGCCCAGTCTCGTACAAGAGCTGCTTATGATCTTCCTGACCTCCCTGATGTAAATGGCCTGAAGATAAAATACAGGAATTCTATTCTATCATATAATGCTATCCGTGCTCAAAAGGCAGGAGAGGAAGGTGAAAGCGAAAGCATTATGCCTTGGAAAAATAGCAATTGGGACAATGAGCGTCTCTGGATGTTTAATAATGAAGGTGGTAATGATACATGGAAAGTAGAAAGACAGACGATTTTTCGTGAGGTAACAATAACCGATACAGAGAAACAAAACCTAGAGACGATTTTGTCTGCTGTTGGTGGAAAAAAAGGACGTGATAAGACTTATAAAGAAGCGAATTTGGAGACCATTCGTAATTCTCCAGTATATCAGCTAAATAAGAATTATCTGGTTGCCGACGGAAAAGCACCTATCACATTGACGCCTGTTCAGATATTTACTACGGATTATAAGAGCGTTGCTTTGTATTATTATTATTTTAATCCAAGCGAGTTGGAGGGCAAGACGGAAGAACAGCAGTTAACTTTTCTGAAGAATCTGCCTAAGTTCAAATGTGTTGATGGTAAACAAACTAAGGATGCAAGCGGCACCGCAAGTGGTAATGGTGATTATTTTAAGGTTCACGAATATGTTCTTCCTTATTTCGGTGACGATGTGAAGAATAGTACTAATGTTGGTGATGTCATTACTGTGAAGGACTTTAAAATTCCTGCAGGCTATTATGTAGGTTTTATGCTGAGAAAGAATGTGAATAACTATATAGATTCTTACACTTCAGATAGCGATATTCAAGGCTATAAAGGAACAAACTATAAAAATAAGTCTTATGAAGGAACTGAAAATGGTGAGGTATATGCTGATGGTCGTTTGAATGAACAGATTAATCAGTTCCCGAAGTTTAGCGAGGCAGTAGATAAAGGAATGCTTCTGGACGATCCTCGTGCCGCAATCTTTGGTGCAAACCAAAAAGCCTACATGATGTTTGAAGACGGAAGTGATGTTAACTTCGTAGATATAATCGTTGAAATCAATGGTGGTCTGGATTTGGTTGACGCTGCCCAGGAGATTAACAATAATGTATATACTTTCTGCTTTGAGGACCGCAACCTAGGCGACTATGATATGAACGATGTTGTAATTAAAGCTGAGCGTCTGAATATCTCACAGGTTAAGTACTCTGTGGTAGCATGTGGCGCATACGATGAACTATATCTGCGTAATATCAACGGTCAGACATTGAATGGGAATACTGAGATTCACTCTCTGTTCGGTGTAAACAATCTCTCGACATTCATCAATACCCAGTCAAAGAACTATGAGCCGGTATCAGAGATAATCACAGTTGATCCAACGTTCAGCTTCACAGACTTCTCCAAGCAGATTTATATCTACAACAAGACTCAGGATTATGATGTAAAGATGTCGCAAAAGGGCGAGGATCCTCATGGTATCATGATTCCTTGTGACTTTAAGTATCCGAAGGAGAAAGTATGCATCAAGGATGCCTATGAAGGTTTTAACGGTTGGGGCGAAAATCCAGTTACATCAACAGATTGGTATAAAACTCCTGTATCTGGTAAGGTTTTTGAATAACAAGAATTAATTAATAGATAATTATGAAAAAGTTACTTACATTAGCAGTTCTAGGATTAATCCTATCCAGCTGCGTAAAAGGTTTTGATGGTACAGAACCAGAACCGACACCTGAGCCAACTCCAAATCAAGGAGTGACTGATGAAGAAATTAAAGAACATGCAGAGAGTATCTTGGGATTTACAATTCCTGCCAATCAGGATTGGAATTCAACCACAAGTGGTGCTGTTACAATTAATGTTACTTCAGCAGTGAAAAAAGTTTCTGTAATGGCTTTGGTTGCTCAAACTGATGAAGAGGGCGAGACTTATAATTCAATGACTATATTGAATCAGGCCGAGACCAATGGTCAGTCTTCTGTTACACTGAATTATGATGTTCCCCAAACGAACGAGGGACTGTATGTGGCATTCTATACCGCTGACGGCTGTTCTTATAAAAAGATAGATGGTACTAGTGTGTCTTTCGATCAAGCTCCTGCTAAGACAAGAGCAATAACTAGAACTATTTCTGCACCTACAGGTAAATTTGCCATTGGTAAGATTGAGAGCTCGTTTGCAGCAGATAGAGGATGGATTCCTGATGAAAAGTTATATATGCTTGCTGATGAAGACTATAATCGCATGCAGATTGCTGTAGATCCATACACTCCTGAGTATAATGCTTTGGTGCGAGACTTGGTTTTCGCATATCTGCCCAATAGTAAGGATTTAAACAACCTGACTAAGGTTATGGCTGCTGGTTATACAGATGATAATGCATATCGTATAACGACTGGTGAGGATGCGCCGATAGTTATCTCACCTATATATAAGCGTGATAGTGCACCAGCTTGGGGAAATGAGGTGTATAATTCTGACTTCTACTATTATTATTTTAACCCTGCTGATATGCCAAGTACGGCAGATGAACAAGTTGCATTCTTGAAGAGCCTTCCCAAATATAAGTTGATTCCATTTAATATTCATTTTGGAGAATCTGAGGATAATGTAATGGAAAAGCGTTATTCATATTGTGCTCTTTATTTTGGTGATGAGAAGACGCCAAGTATCGGAACAGAAGGTACGTTTATATTCCCAAAAGGCTATAAGATTGGTTTCATGGTTCGTGCAAAAACTGATTTTAAGGAAAATGGTAAACCAAGAAAACAAGGTGAACTTTATTTTGATGGCCGCTTGAATGTGGATATTAATGGTTATAGTGAGACTAACTTTAAAACTACTGTTAACAAATTTAAGTTGCCTCTTAATAGTCCTCGTGCCACTTGGCTAAGGATTAACGACCGAGTCTTAATGTGTTGGGAGTCAGGTACTGACACCGACTTCAATGATATTCTTTTGGAGGTAGAGGGAAGTGTAGAACCTATTACTGTAGCCCATGAGTTTGAATATAATACCTATACATTCTGTTTCGAGGATACTCAGAAGGGAGATTATGATTTGAATGACATTGTAATCAAAGCAAAACGTATTAATGAAACAACAGTTGAGTATTCAATAGTAGCTTGTGGCGCTTACGATGAGCTGTGTGTAAGAAACGTTAATGCAGGTGTAATTACAGATAATGCCGAAGTACATTCTCTCTTTGGAGTGGGCACTAATCAGTTTGTAAATACTGAAAATGGAGCAGAGAAACTTACTGCTATTACAGGGCAGAAGACAGTAAGTAAGTCTTTTAGTTTCTTGGATGAAGATAATCAGCCGTACATTTACGACAAGACAACAAAACACACGGTGAAACTTGCAACAAAGGGACAAGATCCTCATGGAATTATGATTCCTTTCGAGTTTAAGTATCCTACAGAGAAGGTTTGTATTAAGGATGCATATAAGGAGTTTAATAACTGGGGCTCTAATCCTGTAAACTATACCAATTGGTACACCAAACCAGTAGATGGAAAGGTTTATTCGAAGTAATACTCCTTATCCCTATAATAAAAGTCGTGTAAAGTTAATGCTTTGCACGACTTTTTTTGTTAATAATGTGTAATAGTTGTATCATAACCTGTCATATAATTAATTAAATCGTTATATTTGCATCATTAAATGATAGGTTATAGTTATGACGAAATTTACACGTGGCACAAAGTTGCCTAGGAAATTAGAGCAGAAAATGCAGATTGTGGGAGAGCAGATACGTCTTGCTCGCCTTCGCCGTAATTTAAGTATTGCTCAGGTTGCAGAGAGAGCTACTTGCTCTGAGCCTACTGTTATGCGAGTTGAGAAAGGAACTCCAACTGTGGCTATAGGAATATATCTGCGTATATTATATGCATTGCAGTTAGATGGTGATATTCTTGCTATTGCCAAAGATGATCCTCTTGGACGTACTCTTCAAGATATAGGACTTAAACATCGTGAAAGAGCATCAAAAAAAGGATAAAATATGGAGAAACTGTATGTATATGCGGATTTTGACTGGTTGGAAGATCCAGAATTAGTTGGTAGTCTTACTTATGACCGCTTAAGAGGTAATGGCACTTATGGATTTTGTTATGATGATTCTTGGCTTAAGAGTCATAGTGATATCATGTTAAGTGAAGAAATTGGTGCTTTCTCTGGTTTTCAGTATTCAAATGAAGAACGTGTGTTTGGCTTTATATCTGATATCTTGCCTGATAGATGGGGACGCAGACTTCTAGAGCGAAAGGAACAGACTGTAGCGGTGGAGGAGCATAGGCTCAAAAGGACGCTATATTCTTATGACTATCTGATTGGAATAGACGATTTTCTCAGGATGGGCGGATTGCGTTTGAAAAAAGATATTAATGGCGACTTCTTGAATACAGATAATCGGTTATCAATTCCACCATTGACCTCTGTGAAGGAATTAACCATTGCTGCTCAGGAATATGAGAAAAGTGATGAAAAAAATGAGTTGCCAGAAGAAAAGTGGATTAGGCAGCTGGAACATCCTGGCACCTCCTTAGGAGGCGCACGTCCCAAAGCTAATGTTATGGATGAATATGGAAACCTTTGGATTGCTAAATTCCCTTCTCGGAATGATGATTATGATATTGCACTTTGGGAACATTTCTGTCATATTTTGGGTAATGAGGCTGGCATCAATGTTGCTGTGACAGATTTGATTCCTGCGGGAGATAAGGGGTATCATGCGCTTCTTTCAAAAAGATTTGATAGAACTGTAGATCAAAAGCGAATCCATTTTGCATCTGCTATGACAATGACGGGTCTTACTGATGGTGATAATTATGAAACGGGGCATGGTTATTTGGATATCGTTGATTTTATAGTTCAAGGATGTTGTGATGTTGACGAAAATCTGAAAGAATTATTTCGTCGTGTTGCATTCAATATTTGTGTAGGTAATAGTGATGACCACTTTAGAAATCATGGCTTCCTGTTGACGAAGAAAGGGTGGACTTTATCTCCTGCCTATGATATTAACCCATCAGATAAATTCTCACAAAGTCTCCTTATTGACAAAAACTCAAATGAGTCTTTTTTGAAGAGATTGCAAGATGCATGCGAAGATTATTATCTTTCATCAGAAACTGCAGAAGAAATTATATCTCAAATAAAAAATGTAGTTAGGCATTGGGAGGAATTTGCCAAGAAATTGCATATTTCAGATTCTGAGATGGATAGATTCGCTTGGAGATTTGATAATATTGGACTTGTAGATTAAAAAAATGAAAAAAATCTCTTTCATATTCATTACACTTACAATTATAGTACTTAGTGCTTGGGGGTATTTTGTATTTTGGTGATGGCACACCAGAAATCGGTACTAAGGGTAGTTTTACATTCCCTCCAGGTTATAAAATTGGCTTTATGGTTCGAGCTAAGACAAACTCCGAAGGATCCAAGAAACAAGGTGAATTGTATTTCGATGGTCGTTTGAATACAAAGATTAATGCATGGCCCAATTTCTCAAGTTCAAAACTTGGTGCAACCGATCCTCGTGCTACATGGTTCAAACTTAACAACAGAGTATTGCAGCTTTGGGAGTCAGGTACTGACACCGACTTCAACGATATAATCCTTGAGATTGAGGGGGGTGTAGAAGATGTTGATATTATACCAGAGTTTGAATATAATACATATACCTTCTGTTTCGAAGATAGAAAGATTACCGACGATGCAGAGATTCATTCACTCTTTGGCGTAGGTCAGAATACATTTATTAATACAGAGAGCGGTGCAAAATACTATGAACCAATCACTGTAACCAAGACTGTTGATGCGTCATTCAGTTTCCTTAATGAAAGTACGCAGCCATATCTGTTTGACGAGACGACTGGCAAGCAAGTAAAGCTCTCTAAGAAAGGTGAAGATCCGCATGGTATCATGATTCCTTATGCAGATTTTAAGTATCCACTTGAAAAGACCTGTATCAAGGATGCTTATACCGAGTTCAATAGCTGGGGGCAGAATCCTGTAAACTCAACCGATTGGTACACCAAACCTGTAGAGGAAAAGGTTTATACGAAGTAATACTCTTCCATAATCATAATAAGAATCGTGTGAAATTTTATTTTCACACGATTTTTTTTATTGATATTTTGTTCAAACCAAATTAAATATGTATCTTTGCCATCGATATAATACATTTATGGATAAAAGAGATGCTGATATTTTGTATTTCGTATCCTTCTGCATAGAGCAATATAAAATGCATAAGGGCTTGTCGGGTAGTGAAACAATTAAGCTATTCGACCAGAAAGGTGTTACTTCTTATCTTGCAGATCATTTTGATGTACTTCATACCCAAAGTGCTCAATGGCTTATGCAAGAAATTGATGATTATATAGTGAAGTAAGGAGGTAAAGATATGATACCAGAGATAACAGAAAAGAATTTGTATCTACTACTGCCAGGAAAAGTCGCTGCTGTAGTAGAGCAATATATTGCAGATAATGGAGTTTCGATTCTAGATGGTTTGCGAAAGTTCTATAATTCTTCAACTTATAGCAATCTGGAAAAAGAACAAACCAAACTGTGGCATTTAGGCCCAGTTGGTTTGTATGAAGAGTTCGAAGAAAAGGGGTAGGTCAATGATTAAAATTGTGCCAGATAAGTACAAATATGGAATATATATCCTATTTGGAATAGTTGTTGTTGGTTTTACCTTATATATATATAATAAGGTGTCCCCCAAAGACTATGGTCATAAGGTTGTTGTGTGTATTCCTGTATATGGACAGAGCTATGCTTTAGGAGAGGAAGCAACTAGAATCACTAATTTTGATTCACTAAGAATTAAGTATAATGGAAGAATCGTAACAGAGCAATTGGACTATACCTTTGGCTATTTTGATCATAGTAGCCAGTTTAAACAATGGGTAAAGAGAGTTCTTCATTATGACAAAAAAGCCTTTGAACTGTCTGTTTATAGTATGGCAGAGGAATTAGCTACAAAACTTGGAGAAGACACGATAATCTGTATTTTCCCTGGTGGTCATGGAATGAATACTATAGAACAGTTAATGAAACCTTCAGAACCTTATAATAAGTTCGTCAAGGAGATTTCCACTGCTTACGAAAAAGCTCAAGAGCGTGGATGGGGGTTTTACGTTCCTGCAGTCTGCTGGATGCAAGGCGAATCAGATATAGTTGAATATCCGGACTATGACTATAAGGAGTATTTCCATCGTATGTATAACGATCTGAATACTGATATCAAGCAGGTAACGCATCAAAAAGATGATATACGCATCATCTGCTATCAGTCTACCACTATTACTAAAGGTCTTCGCTATAAAGCTAACAATTATAATGCTACTGAGCCCAAGACTCCAACTGCCCAGATGGAGTTGATACGTGATGATTCACTGATTTGGGCTAGTGGTCCTACATATCCTTATGACTTTGTGAATGAATCACTCCATATAGACGCTGTTGGTCAGCAAAGTATAGGAAAACTTGCTGCGAAATCAGCTTTAGGTATAATTAGAAATCAAAAAAGAATTATTGGTTTAGTACCTATATCCTGTGCTGTTGAAGATAAAGACATCCGGATTGAATTTAATGTACCTTGTCCGCCATTATGTATTGACACAATTCAAGTCAATAAAGTCGATAACTATGGCTTTAGTGTTATCCGAAAGGATGATATGGACATCATATCGTCTGTTAGTATCGACGGAAATACTGTTGTATTAAAGTGTGAAGAGTCGCCAGAAAACTGCAAGATCCGTTATGGTATCAATGGTGAATTCCTTAAAGGAGGACGAAAAATCGGTCCAAGAGGAAATCTGAGAGATTCTGAGAACCATGTTGCAAATTGGTGTTTAATATTTGAAAGAATAATAAAATGAAGAATTCGTTATTAAGTATTATTACCCCCGTTTATAATGTTGAAGCATATCTTGATAGATGTGTTCATAGTATCGTGTCTCAGTCGTATTCTAATATAGAATTAATCCTTGTTGATGATGGCTCGACTGATGGATCTTCTGCTTTATGTGATAAATGGGCTGCAGAAGATTCTCGTGTTATTGTTATTCATAAGGATAACGGGGGAGTTAGTTCTGCTAGAAATGCAGGATTAGAAGTAGCTAAAGGAGATTTCTTGACTTTTGTTGATCCAGATGACTTTATTTCTCCAGATACGTATGCTGTTAACATGACATACCTTTTAGAGCATCATGATATTGATATACTTCAATACCCTTATTGTAATTATTTCAATGAAGATGATATTCGTGATTATCACAAACCATCCTCTGCATTATTAATTGGCCCAGAACAGATATTTCGTAATTGGTGGTCAGGTACTCCGTTAGAATTTACAGCATGTAACAAGATCTACAGGCGTGAACTTTGGAATGATGTGTGTTTTAATGTAGGTCATGTTTCAGAAGATACGTTTCTCGTATCATTATTCGCTGTTAGAGCAAGGGCTGTTTTTATTTCGGATAATGGCTTATATTATTATCAGCGTAATAGAATAAACTCTTATACATATGGAGAATATTCCTTTGATAAGAATATAGATTTGTTCAATGCACATGTTGCAATTTATGAGCGATTTAAGCAATTTCCTAATATGGTGACTGAGAAAGTGCAGGCTTTTACTCGATTATATAGGCGTTTGATTGCTGCTAAGCAGACAGAACCTTCTGCAAATATTAATGCCCAGTTAGAATTGGTAAAACAGTTGTTCCCTTCATGGCTAGAGATTTTTAAATCTCGAAATACAGAGAAACTTTGGCTTTCGTCAGCCAAAATTCTGGGAGCTAATCTCTTTGTAAAAGCGTTCCTTAGATATTTAAAACGAAATTAGTGTTTTTTTTAAAAGAAATAGCCACTAATGAAACCAAGAATTATAATCGAGCGAAGATGGATGTCGTTACTTAACTAAATCGGCGTAGGAAATCAGTGTTATACCATATTTGTCCATTAAAAGTGCTTTTGAATAGCATTTTAATGCTTCAAATTCGTTTATTCTGTCATTCCAGGTAGGATTTCTTCTTCTTAGTTCTTCTGAAAAAACGGCAGGGTGTACATGTAGTTCACTAACGCCGTTCTTAATATTAGAAAAAAAGGTATTTAGTAAATCATATTTCTGCTCAACACTTTCACTCTGTGGAGAAGTGTATGGTAATGTATACACAAAGTCGGGGCAACGAAGATGAAATAATATATTCATAGCCCGTGTATATAGTTGGATTTTATGGCCGGGATGAACACTTCTAATACCTTCTATATCAAATCTTCTTAGGGAATGCCTAAACCCAATACTTCTATTTGTTTTTAGACGAAGGAGCGCATTATAGAAACATTTATATCCTCTTAATCCCAAATAAGGAATTACACTATACATATGATTGTCTATATGCGTAAAATCAATTCCGTCATTCTTAATCTTTATAATCTGAGAATAAATTTCATTAACAATATCTTTATCGGAAGCATTGGCCGCAAGATCTCGATAGGAACAAAAAAGAACACCATTCTTATCTTCGAGCGAATTAGCATGAGTAACACTCGAATATGTAAGCTTATTGTTATTCTCGAATCCATCACATGTGAGAGTTAGATGAACTCCGATGTTTTTTAGGTTTAATCTACGAATGTCTTGGATTGCTTCTTCATATGCTATGCCATTTGCCATTAATGAAGTTGAAGAAACAATTCCTTGGGTCATTAAACAACATATTGCCTGATTAAACTCAGTAGACATCCCAAAGTCATCGGCATTTATTATTAGATATTTTTTATTTTTCATAATCACTTATTAACTCTTCAGTCTGCGATAATGCATATACAGATATGATGGCATAAACATTAATAAATAACATCCTTGTTTGGAAAAACCACATTTCGAATGATGATTAATGAGAGTATTCCAATGCTTCCTAATGTATCTAATTACTTTCTTTGTTCTTTTGTCAGAATACAAATGAGGGAATAATGATATTCTCCCAAGGAGTTCATTAAAATACATGATGTTTTGCAAATATGCCCATTCGATTAGTTCTGGGCATTCTTCACTAACCGTTTTCTCTATAATACTAGATCTAATAAACCTGTTATCTATATATTTGTCAATATTGTCTTTAAAAAAACTATGAGAGAGAGAGTTTTCTCTATAGTTAATAATGTAAAAACATTTATCAACTACCACGCATCGATTACATTTTGCAAAGGCCTTGATATTCATGATGAAATCTTCATCAGTTTTAAGCCCATCATTGTGAGTAAGGTTGTTTAGAGTTAATAACTCCCTTTTGAAAATTTTAGTAACAGAACCTGTGTATATTAAATCTTTTGATAGAATGTGACGAATGGCTTCTTCTTTCTCGAATACGTATATTTTCTCACTACACGTTGTATGACTTATATTACCTTGAACATCAGCTTCTTTAAAATTACAGCAAATTATTTCAGAACAGTTATTTTTTCCTGCACAAATCATCTCATAAAACATTGTTGGTTCCAACTCGTCATCACTATCAGTAAAAGCCACATAGTCTCCTTTTGCGAGTTTAAGACCAACATTCTTTGCTGTTGCAGGACCAGAATTTTCTATATGAATAGTGCGTATATATGGATATTTTGATGCATATTCCTCACAAATTTTACCTGAAGAATCTGTAGAACCATCATCAACCAGGATAATCTCTTTTGAAACATTTTGCTGATTAATAATGCTGTCAATGCATGTCCTTAAATACTTATCTGTATTATATACTGGAACTACAACACTAATGTCCATCGCTTATTACTTCTTTTTTATTAAACGTAATATGAAGTCTGAAAAATGTTTCACACATTTTCTTGCTCCTACTGTTTGTGTTAATAGAAGGGACTGGTCAAGAAGTTCATCATCGACAGGGTAAAGACGTTGATAATCTGCGATGATTCGTGGTGGGAACATCTCTTTTAGAATCAGTTCTCTTTCTTTTGGTAAAAGACCTTTTGAATTTGAGCTGATACCACTTGTATCATAATCGGCTACAATAACATCGCTATTTCGGAAACTGCAATTGTCAAAAACTAGTGCCTCAATGCAGAACTTCCAGTCAGAAAGTATTTTGTAATTCTCATCGTACGGATGTTTTGCCATCAGTTCTCTTTTGATAAACATTGCTTGATGGGGGAGACTGCCACGCATTAAATCTACCAAAGTGATAGTAGGTTTATTGTGTCCAATGGGTTTATTTGAATCACTCTTTATTACTTTTCCACAGATGATGTCTTCCTGATAGTCGGACATTTCCTTTAATACGTCAGGGGAGTGGAAACTGTCACCGGCATTCATGAAGATGAGATAATCGCCATGAGCCTGAGAAACTCCTTTGTTCATGGCGTTATATATGCCATTGTCTTTCTCTGAAACCCAACATGCGATTTTATCTGCGTATCTTTTGATGATATCAAGGCTTCCGTCTGTCGAGCCACCATCAATGATGATAAACTCAAAATCAGTATTTGTCTGGTCTAAAATACTCATGACAGTGCGATTTAAACCATCCTTGTCGTTGTAGTTGATAGTAATGACTGAGAATTTCATCGTTATAAAAATGTTTTTGCAAAGGTAGCCTTTTTTTCTAAAAAAAAACAGTTGTTCTTAGTTTTTTTTCTTATTTTTGCACAAAAATAACAAGAAATTGATAAGATGTAGAGTGAATTGTTTGTATGGAACGTAACTCAAGTGTAGAATGGTATCGTATTATCGCGACTTTTGCAGTATTAGTCTTTCATTTTAATGGATGGCTTGTTGGTGGTATGCCCAAACACTTTGATATCAATCATATTTCTGTCTTTAGAATGTCTCAGGCAATCATAGAATCATGTTCATGTATTTGTGTGAATATGTTTTTGGTTATATCTGGCTATTTTGGAATTAGTTTAAAGTGGCAATCTGTTTTAAAAATCTGTTTGTTACTTTTCTCTATACATATTCCATTTTATTTAATAGATTGTCTTTTTTTTAATAGTTTTTTTTCATTAAAAGAATTCATTCGTTGTTGTTTGGTAATATCTAATAGTGGCTATTTCATACAATGTTACCTTATGTTGATGCTGCTTTCACCGATAATAAATGCTTTCATAGAAAAATACGACAGAAGAAAGGGATTCTTTTTTGTTTTTATACTTGTCTTGTTTGAATTCTGGTTTGACTGCATTACCCATACTGAATACTTAGGTTTTCGCTGTGGTTATTCTGTTCAGCATTTTGTTATTATTTACATGGTGGCACGATATATCTATATATGGAGAGATGAGTTTATGAAGTATAAACGTTTGTTTTGGGTATTTGGATATTTAATATGTTCATTTATTATTCTGCTAATGTATATATGTGGAGTCAATTATGTATGGCAGTATTCTAATCCGGTAATAATTTTATCTGCGGTATGCAGTTTTATTCCTTTTATATATAAAAGTTATTTCAACAGACGTGTTAACTGGGTTGCGAAGAGTACTTTGGCTGTCTATATAATTCATGTAACGGCTCCTGTATATAATTTCGTTGTCAATTATGATACTTATATTTTAGAGCATTATCAGTATCCTATTTATTTAGTCTTCGCTATAGCTGGGATAATTTGTGTTTTTGTATTTTGTATCATATATGATAAGGTGAGATCTCTTTTTACAGATCAGATTTATAATTGTATTATATGTATAAGAAAAGGGAAATAGGATTATGGGAAAGACTGTACATAATAATTATTTAACTATAGCAAAAGCTTTGGGTATTATTCTAATGGTGATTGGACATTCTGGATGTCCTCAAGTTCTGTTCAAAGTAATCTACCTCTTCCATATGCCACTTTTCTTTATTTGCTCAGGTTTTTTTTATAAAGAGATATCCAATATAGAATCTGCTTCTTTGTTTCTGAAAAAGAGAATAATTGGCTTATATTTTCCTTTTGTTAAATGGTCGCTTCTATTCCTGCTTCTTCATAATATTTTTTTATCTGTCGGAATATATAATTCTGAGTATGGGTTTGAGGGAGGGTCTTCAATTTATTCTACATCAGAAATGTTTCACAGAATGTTCATGATACTATTCACGATGCATGATTATGAAGAATTATTAGGAGGTTTTTGGTTTATCCGCGCTTTGTTTATTTCTTCTATATTAATTTCGGTCTTCTCGTTGTTGCTGACGAATCATAATAGATTAAAACGTGAATTTTTATGTGGGTTGTTCCTTGTTTTAACAATGCTAATTAGACGTATTATACCAGATCCTGAAATATGGCGAGACATTTCTATGGGATTTTTGGGTGCTTTTTTCTATATGATGGGAAACCTTCTCATGCGCTATGTCCGTTATTGGCAGAATAAGTATGGAGCCATCCTATGTTGCTTATTCTTGTTGTTATCGTATTATTATTTCAAAGATGGTATATCTATGGGATGTGGATATAACAAGGTCCTGCCTTTCTCTGTATCAGCAGTTTCAGGAACGATGTTAATTCTTTATATTTCAAGTGTTGTTGAGAGAAAATGGCACATTGTAAAATGTATCCTATATTATATCGGTAATCACACACTTGATATTCTTGCTCTTCATTTTCTTTCGTTTAGACTTGTTAGTTTTGCCATTGTACTATTATACGGAATAAAGGTCTCTCATGTAGCAGAACATCCCGTCATTAACGATGTCAGTATGTCTCATACATATTGGTGGATACTTTATTGTATAGTAGGACTTGTTCTCCCGTTATTGTTTAGTGCGGTATGTAAGGTTGTCGTGTGTAAAATTAAAAGATAGAAAATATGGAAATAAATTTCACTATTATTGTTCCTCATAAGAACACCCTAAATTTGCTAGAAAGACTAATACTGTCAATTCCTGTGCGTCATGATTTAGAGATTATCGTGGTTGATGATCATAGCGATCCTGATGTCGTTGATTTTGATTGCTTTCCATGTAAGGAAAGACAGAATTTGATAATAGTTCCCAATACAGATAGACCAGGAGCAGGTCGTGCGCGTAATAATGCCCTTCCACAGGCAAAAGGTAAATGGATTTTATTTGCGGATTCGGATGATTTCTTCAATCCGGGATTAAACTTTTTTCTAGACAAATATGTTGATAGTAATGCAGATATAATATACTTTAATGCAAATAGTGTTGATACAGAGACATATGAACCTAGTAATCGTGCTGATCATTTACATAATTTTATCGATAATTATCAAAAGAATCCTCAAGATGGTGAAATCGTTATGCGTTACATGTTTACAGAACCATGGTGCAAAATGATAAAGAGAAAATTGATTGAAGATTTTTCTATATGTTTTGATGATACATTAATACATGAGGATGTAAAGTTTGCGTGTTTAGTTGGGCATTACGCCTCTACTGTTGTAGTAGACAATAGCCAGTTATATTGTGTAACATCTCGAGAGAACTCTTTATCCAGAACAATGACTGAACAAAAGTATTTAGACGAATTATTGGTCTTTGCAAGATGGAAAAGATTCCTCATGATTAATCAACCCTCTCTTCAGTTGAAGAAATTTGATTATCGTGCTTATCTATTTACTAGGCATCTGTGGAAAGATAATAAGTTGTTCCGAGAAGAATATCGTATTTTACGGAAAGCTAGCTTAAGTCATTTTTTCATTATTGGACTGATAATGCACTATATATGGAAGTCTGTTTGTTATAAGCTGAATTAATAAATGGTAGGCTTTTATTTCTTGCGATACAGTCTGTTAAAACTACAACGTTGTAAATAAGTGTATTTTAAATATTTGATAGCAAAGGAAAAAGACATGTCTTCTTTTTGGTAAATTTCACCACTTGAACCAGACATCCCTTCAATTTGGGGCATCAGAAAGAATGGAGAGTAGGAGAACTGCTTCTCCTTTTTGATTGTATCGCATAGTGCATGCTCAAAATAATAACCTCGTTTGTCATTAATGGCTTCTTTTGACTTCAGAAATATATGATAGAAACATTCTGGTGCAATGATAAATCGACTGTCAGGGAAGGAAAGATTGGAATTGATTGCACAGAAAACGGCATTTTTGGGGAATAAGATACTATGAACCCGTGCGATACTATTGATGTTTCTTATAATGAGTCTGCCTGTTATCTTTGCTATGCGTTTGTCTTTGGCAAAGTGTATAATCTTCGAATTGTTTAAGGCGTATTGTATTATTTCACATTCTCCGTACCCTTTACCTTTTTCTTTATATTGATTTCCTGAAAAGGATAAATATTCTAAGCGCCCCGATTGGATTTCTTTCTTAAATAGATGGCTTATGTCTGTCCCTGAGTTTTCTGAAAATACAATAGGATAACTAGTATTTGAGAGATAGAAATGAATAGCTCCTATATATTGTTTTTTTCGCTCTTCCTGATTTGAAAGAGCGGTCATTGTCATTCCGTTAGGATTAATACAGCCTGTTAACAGTAAAATCATGTTGGCGTGGAATTTGTGTCTTCTAATCCAATAAAACCGCAACTATCTTGATTCATTGTTCTACCAAATCCTTTTTGGTATCCTTCGCATTCGAGTATACAACATCCTGGAGCTTTGAAATAGTATTCTACCATAGGATGGTGGATAAAAAGGTCTACATTGACAATGCCTTTGGTGAGAATCTCTGGTAACTTAACTCGTTTGTGAATAGAAAAAGGACCTTTTGAGGCATGTTGAATATCTCCCATATAGTGTCCTTTCGCATATGTGGCAAAAGGTATACCTTCCTTACTTTTCAATACCATCATGATATCATAAACCATGTCTTCCTCAGATGATCCTTCTATTAAAATGTCAAGATATTCTTGACCATTCTTAATCAATGAATATGACTCTTTACTATTGTTTATCTCAATACTGTTGATCTTAATTGTGTTCTTCTTCCATTTTATATTATTGATAATTAACTCATCGTGTTTTCCGTCATCATCTTTTAAATAATGATCAAGTGTATCAGGTATGCTACCTATATAATCTATAGTACCGTTTTTCAGCATGACACCACGTGTGCAGAGACTGCGGACTGCTGCCATATTGTGACTTACAAAAAGAACAGTGCGTCCTTCTCCTTTACTAACATCCTGCATTTTTCCAATAGCTTTCTTTTGAAATTCTGCATCGCCAACAGCCAATACCTCATCAACGACTAAAATTTCTGGTTCCAAATGTGCGGCGATAGCAAATCCTAAACGAACCATCATACCTGATGAGTAACGTTTTACTGGTGTGTCTACGTATTTAGCAACTCCAGCGAAGTCGACAATCTCGTCAAACTTGCCACGAATCTCAGCTTTGGTCATGCCCATGATGGATCCGTTCATGAAGATGTTTTCGCGACCTGTCATCTCAGGGTGGAAGCCTGTACCTACTTCTAGTAGCGATGCAATTCGTCCTTTGATTTTTATATCGCCTGTTGTTGGTGAAGTTACACGCGATAGTATTTTTAATAGGGTAGATTTTCCGGCGCCATTCTTGCCAACGATACCTACAACATCACCTTGATTCACCTTGAAGTTGATGTCGCGAAGAGCCCACACAAATCGGCTATCGCTCTTTTGGGTACGATCATTAGTCTCGCCGATTTTTAAATATGGGTCTTCTTTGCCACGAATGTTGGCCCACCAACGATTAAGATCCTGGCTTAATGTGCCAGTGCCGATGGAACCAAGAATATATTGTTTACCGACGTTGTTGAATTCTATAACTGTATTACTCATAATTCTAGAATTTAGATTACGTCCATGAAGTTGCGCTGTACTCGATTAAAGATCACAATGCCAAGCATGAGAATTACAATTGTGAAGACAATGCTATAGCTTAGATAGAACCAATTGAATTCGCCTACACCAGTAAACGCATATTTGAAGGTTTCTAAGATAGCTGTTAGTGGATTGGCTACTAGTACCCAAATGTATTTGGGGTAGGTCTCTTTCATGACAGAAAGAGGATAGATAACGGGAGTAGCATACATCCATAGCTGAACGCCAAAAGTAATGAGAAATCTTAAATCGCGGTATTTCGTAGTCATAGATGAAATAATCATGCCGAATCCTAAACCAAGACCTCCTAACATCACAATTAGTAATGGCACTAAGCATATTGCTGCATTTATATGGAAATCTATTCCTGATGCAAAGTAGTATATGTAGACAACTATGAACAATGCGAACTGAATTGCCATCTTGATGAGATTTGAAATGACAATTGATAGTGGAACCACTAATCTCGGGAAATACACTTTGCCAAAAATCGCTTGGTTCGCATTAAATGTATCAGAGCATTTGCTTAGGCAATCCTGGAAGTAGTTCCAACAAACCAATCCTGCCAAATAGAAAACTGCCTGTGGTATTCCATCTGTAGAAATGCCAGCTATGCCACCAAATACGAACATAAACATAATGGTGGTGAATAGAGGCTGAATAACAAACCATAGAGGACCTAATATGGTCTGTTTGTAAAACGTCACAATATCACGTTTAACATACATAGTCAACAGGTCGCGATAACGCCAAACTTCCCCCAAGTCTATGCTAAACAAGGTGCTTTTATTGGTAATTATTATATCCCAATCCTTTGCCATAATTTTATTGTTTTAATTATGCTTCTTTAATAACCCACTCTTCAGGAACTCGAGTTTGTGCATCGAATTTTACTCCAACCTTTATCACTTTTTTTCCATCAGCCTTGTATGGAATGGCATAATTACGGTCGTCTATCTGTGCCAATGCCTCCTTAGCCGTGCCTTCAATTTTTAGTTCGAATATATATATGGTATTGGGCATCCATACAATCAGGTCTGTACGTCCTTTTTGACATTTTACCTGAGTGCGTGCATAAACATTAAGCATGGAGAATATAAGATACATAGTATACTCGTAGAAGCCTTCCTTTGTTGCTGCTACTTCTAGTTTTTTCTTAAAACCTTCTACATAAGGAAGACCTGCCATGTATGATTGCATCTCTTTCATGGCCAGATCAATATCTCCTTGCTTAAGGGCCCGCCAGAATTTTACGGCAAATCCAGACTGTACATTGCTGCTATCAATTCCAATATAGATAGGCAGGAGACCATCAGTATACCCAATTCGCACCTCTTGGTTAGGTAGCGCCAATGTATATTCTTGTGTCTCTGGATCGTAATCCTTAATGGTGAGATAGCCAGTTTGATAAAGTAATGGCAAGGCAGATGTCATTGCTTCTGTAGGCTTGTCGAAAGCGGAAGAAGGAACAATCATGCTATCTAGTGACATAATATCGGTGCTGAAATGTTGCATCTGCCTGATTAGGAATGTTGGGGTGCCACTTTCAAACCAATAGCTGCTAATTCGCTTGCTGTCGAATGCTTTCAATAGGCTGAAAGGATTATATATATCTTCTGATTGCTCGGAGAAATGATATCCATCATATCGCACTTTCAATTTCTGATGCATCTGTTCCCAAGTAATTCCATTGACTTGAGCCATCTGTTCAATGTCTTCATGCATTGCGGTGGTAAGTTCATATTCTGTTATGCCGCATATTGCTGAGAATTGAGACCATAGGCTGATGTTTGTCAGATTGTTAATTGTAGAAAAAATGCTAAGCTGTGAAAATTTGGTAATGCCAGTAATGAAGCAGAATTTGATATATTGTTCATTGGCTTTCAGAGGCACATAAAATTCCTGCATCACATGGCGCATATCGTCAAGTGTCTTGTCGTCATGTAACACTTCAAGCAGCGGAGCATCATATTCATCGACAATCACAACGACCTGTTTGCCAGTTTCACGATATACTCGCTGTATCATTCCTGTTAGTATTTCGCCAGGGGTCTTCTCATTTGGGTTTTCGCTATAAAGATCCTGCCGTGAAAGCAATAGCATGAGTGTACGTCGCAATTCATTAGCAGACTCCTTGCCTTTTGCTATGCTCAAGTCAAGGTGTATAACCGGGTACTGCTTCCATTCTTGCTCTAATTCCATAATCTTTAGACCTTGGAATAGATCTTTCTCGCCAGCAAAAAAACTGTGTAATGTAGAGGAAAGTAGGGACTTCCCGAAACGGCGGGGCCGACTCAGAAATACATATTTACGCATGTTTTGCATTTGCCACACAAGATCGGACTTGTCTATATAGACATATCCTCCTTCTATGATTTCTCGGAATGTTTGTATGCCTACTGGATAATATCTTTCTGCCATAATTTATCGTATTTTGGTGCAAAGATAACATATTTATGTTATAATCCCAAATTTTTGGCACAATTTCGTTTACTATGTCGTATGTTCTGTATGTATAAAATCGGTATTTTTTCTGTCCATGTGTAGGACGTTTTTGAGCATACGGAAGACTAGGGCGGGGATTGTAAGAACTTTAGAGAAGGATCGGAAACGGATTTCGCTGGGAATCGCAACGAATAATGATAGCCCTAATACCGCTAGTGTGATCCACCATTTTTCGCACCATGATGGCATGACAATCGTCATGATAATAGAAATGCCTGTTAATAATACTATCAGTATTGATCTTGGAATTAATGCTTGTTGGATGGTCT
>Ga0310695_10003890_pt1 | contig 28465 bp, 29 predicted proteins | sample RumenRJG_04DNA_FD_203882 | JGI IMG/M metagenome (GOLD analysis project Ga0310695, IMG submission 203882) | Bovine rumen microbial communities from Lethbridge, Alberta, Canada - RJG_04 (v2) (version 2) | ecosystem: Host-associated > Mammals > Digestive system > Stomach > Rumen | place: Canada... | reverse complement strand
CTTATTACCAGTATAACGGCTTATGTTGTAATGAATTTCTCAAATCTTGTAGTTTTAAAGGAATTGTCTCTTTTAGCTATAATTTCTTTGGTTTCAACATATATTATTATTTATATCTTTCTCAACTATTGCGATTTTCTAAAACTAAAACAAATCAACACGCCTCATGTCATTTACTTATTAATCGACCTTTATAAAAAGGTCCCGTATAAATTATTTGTAAGTTTATCTTTTCTTGTGTTTATTTCCGGAAGTTACGGATTGTATATAATACAGCCAGATGACGATGTTGCGAGTATGCAGGATAAAGATGAAGCTCTCTTGGATATGAACGAAAGTATAAATTCCATGATAACCAATACTGCCGATGTAAGCTGGTACGTAATACACAATAATGCCCTGGAGGATAGTCTGAAAACATGCGAAAAATATCTTTTCAGTTCAAATTCAACCAATTCATTTCTGCCTTGTTCTCTTATACCGTCAATAGAAAAACAGGGTCGCGTTTTTTCCTTTTATAAAAAATGGTATCCGACGTTAAAGGAAGTTTATCAGAAGAATAAATTTAATTTGAAAGATGATAATGTGTCTCTAGATAAAATCAATATCATTACTGAGAATAGTTCTCCTGTTGATTTAAACTTTTTCATCAGCAACAGCACTCTATTATTAAAAGTTGACAACAAAGATCTGAATTTAATAAATAGCTTAAACCAAGATCCCTCAATCATTAAACTGGATAACAGGGCAACATGGAGCAATACATTAAAAAAATTCAGAAAAGAACTGGATCTTGTATTCATAATAGCTCTGTCAATTTCAATTATAGCTCTAATTCCTTATTTCAGAAAAAAAATCATTTCAAATTATTCTCTGCCTATGCTAATCGGAATTTTCTGTGCAATCTGCGCGGAATATATTTTGGGTTCAGCATACTTTAATCTTTTTACAACTCTGGCTTTTTTTATGATTTTGGGTCTAGGTGCAGATTACTGTATTTTTTTGAGGGAACAAGATACCAAAACAATGGCAATTAAAGTTCACACTTTATTTATAACATTATTAACAACAGAGGCATCTTTTGGTATCCTAGGTACCTCTGAAACACCTGTTATAGCGTCATACGGAACAGTTTTAACCTTCGGTCTATTGGGTGTTTTTTTTACAAATTTATATTTCTCTCTGCGCACTAGTGAAGGACATAATAAAAAATGATTTTTTTAAATGATTTTTCAATTTTATCATGCTTAGGTGCTACAGATTTAGAATCAATAGAAACATTAAAAAACAATAAGTCCAAATATTTAAAAGAAACATCAGGTTATTTAATAAACAACGAATCCGCATTTCTAGGCAAATTACCATTTGTTACAGATACACAGGAACAGGAAACATGCAGGAACATTCTGCTTCTGGATCAGTGTTTACAAAAATTAGATTCTCTCATTGAGCGGATTATCAGCAAATTTGGAAAAAACCGAGTAGGAACAATCATAGGAACCTCAACTTCAGCAATATCAGATGTTGAAAATTTTGCCGAAAATCATTATCAGCAAAATATAAAATTACCTTATGATAAACGTGTTTATGAAGTAGGTTGTTTATCCAAATATATAAAAAACAGATATCAGCTCTCTGCACCATGTTACACAATTGCAACATCATGTTCCTCATCGGGACGAGCATTGATAAGTGCGAGTCAATTACTGGAAAGTGATCTTTGTGATGCTGTTATTGTAGGCGGAACAGATTCTCTAAGCAAAATAACAGTAAACGGTTTTAATACACTCGGCGCTCTTTCCAAAGAACAGTGCCAGCCATTTAATAAAAACAGGCATGGAATTAATATCGGTGAAGGCACGGGTCTGACAATTGCAACCAAAGAACCTGTTTCAGATAATTCAATAAAGTTAATCAGCTACGGTGCAACATCAGATGCCTATCATATATCGGCACCTGAACCTACAGGATCAATGGCCATAAAAACGATGGAACAGGCATTGCGAATGGCGCACTTAACACCACATGATATAGGATATGTAAATTTACACGGTACCGGCACCAAATTAAATGACTCAATGGAAGGATGTGCTATCGAAAAACTTTTTGGCAAAAGTGTACCGGTTTCATCAACCAAACATTTAACAGGTCATACATTGGGTGCAGCCAGCATTGTCGAAGCATATATATGCAATCTTATTCTTCAGCATAATCTGGAACTTCCTTATCACAATTATGATGAAACCGAATACGTGGAAGAATTCGGTGGTATAAATCTAATCACCAAGAACAACCAAAAATTAGATAAAAAAATAATCATGTCTAATTCCTTTGCATTTGGCGGCAATAATGTCTCTTTAATTTTCGGACAGTAAAACAAAATGAACATACAATATTTACTTGATAAAACAGCATTGAAAAATATCATTCCTCAACAGCCTCCAATGTTATTTATCGATGGTTTAATTGATTGTGATATTGAAAAGACAAGAGGAAGATGCGGATTACTTGTAGGAGAAAATTTTAACGTAGCTCTGAATGCAGACCTTTCACTGCCAACATATGCATTAATAGAAATGATGGCTCAAACTGCAGCTGCTACAATATACTCCACAGTAGTAAAAAATAATCAGCTTCCTCCTGTCAAAGGTTTATTATTGTCAGTTCGAAATTTTAAAAATTATAGGAATTCACCAATACCAAAAGGCGAATATCTTATAGCTAATTCTACTTTGGAATATTCTGACGAAAATTTTAAACAGGTCACAGCTAATGTTGTTTCTAATCAAATAATAATTTCGGAAGCTACATTGACTGTTTATGCTCCACCTCCCCAAAACAAGGAAACCGCATGACAAGAAGAGTACTGATAACAGGTTCAGGAACAGGAATCGGAAGATCAATTGCAATTAAATTAGCAGAAGATGGTTTTAATTTAGCACTTCACTGCAACAAAAATATTGCAAAAGCTACTGAATTGAGCGAGCAAATAAGAGCTATGGGGAGAACTGTCAGTGTCTTTTCTGCAGACATATCCGATGAACTGACAACAAAGCAGGCTATCGAAAAAGATATTGAACAGCACGGTCCATACTGGGGCGTAGTTACCAATGCAGGAATTACTGCCGATAATGCATTTCCTGCAATGAGCAGCATTGAATGGACTAAAGTCATTAATACAAATTTAAACGGATTTTACAATGTTCTTAAGCCATGCATTATGCCCATGATTCAACTTCGCGACGGAGGTCGCATCGTTAGTATTTCTTCAGTTTCCGGAGTCATCGGAAATCGCGGACAGGCAAATTACAGTGCTTCAAAAGCAGGAATTATAGCAGCTTCAAAATCATTGGCTTTGGAACTGGCAAAAAGAAAAATAACCGTAAACAGTATTGCGCCGGGTGCTATCGACACAGGAATGATAAATGATGAACTAAAGGATAGAATAGTACCTCTGATTCCATTGGGAAGATTAGGAAAACCAGAAGAAATTGCTGCAGCCGTTTCCTTTTTATTTTCAGATGCAGCTTCATATATTACCAAGCAAGTAATAAATATAAACGGGGGTATGTGCTGATGAAACGTGTAGTAATAACAGGCATAGGAATGCTATCTCCCCTTGGTGATAATCCAGATTCTATTTATAACGTATTGCAAAGTAAAAAGAATTGCGTTTGTGAAATTACAGAATTAAATGAAATTAATAACTTAAACTGTCATTTGGCATGTGCGTTCAAAGGACAGTTACCAAACTATCCGAGAAAAAAAACAAGATCTATGGGGAGAGTGGGAATTCTTGCTGCCGCAGCTACAGAGAAAGCTCTAGAAGATGCAGGTTTAAAGGATTCCGAAGAATTATCCAGCGGGATTGCCGGAATCGCCTATGGAAGCAGTTCAGGAACTTCATTAGGCATGAAAGATACAGCTGAATTTATAAACAACAGGGATATCAGATATTTGAACGCACTTACATATGTTCACATAATGCCCCATACTGTTGCAGTAAATCTTGCAATATTTTTCGGTATTCATGGAAGAGTCATCCCTACCTCCAGCGCTTGTACCTCAGCCTCTCAAGCGATAGGCTATGCTTACGAATCCATCAAATACGGTGAACAAAAAATCATGATCGCCGGTGGTTCAGAGGAATTAAGCCCTCTACACATCGGTATATTTGATGCTCTTTTTGCAACTACTCAAACCAAAAATCCGGAACTCACTCCGCGTCCGTTTGATCGGAACAGAGACGGACTCGTAATTGGAGAAGGTGCAGGAACCCTGATTTTGGAAGAATATGAACATGCACTTGCCAGAAATGCAAAAATATATGGTGAAATAATCGGCTTTGCAACAAACTGCGACGCCACACATGTAACAAATCCGTCATCTCAATATATGGAGGAATGCATAAAATTATCGCTGAACAGTGCAAAACTCACAAGTTCCGATATTGATTACATCAATGCTCATGGAACAGGTACCATCAACGGGGATATAGCCGAAGGATGTGCGACATTACGCATTTTTGGAAACAAAACTCCAGTATCAACACTCAAAAGCTACATGGGACATACTTTAGGCGCCTGCGGTTCACTTGAAATAGGAATATCACTGCTTATGCAGCAACACAAATGGTTTGCTCCAAATTTAAATCTTACAAATCCTATTGCAGAATGTGCAGACCTTCAGTTCATAACAGGTGACGGATTAAAATTAGAACCGGCAATAATAATGAGCAACAATTTTGCTTTCGGCGGTATTAATACATCAATAATAATTGAAAGAATATGACAATATTAAAAATACTGCTTAAGGTATTCAATACCATACTGATTATAATATATCCATTTATTATTTATTACTGTGTTCTGAATAACCTGTATACAGCAAGTGTTTCCATTTTATTATTTATACTTGCACTGAAGTTGATAACCGGTGGCAAAAGGAATATAAACAACAATTTATTATTATTTTTAATAGGCTGTTCCTTATGTATACTGTTTATTTTAAGTAAAAACTTTATATTTTTAAAACTTTACCCGATTTTAGTAAATATCCTACTCTTATTTACTTTCGGATCTACTTTGTTTTACGGAAATCGTTCTCTGATTGAAATAATCGCATCACTAAAGACACCAAAAGAAGAACAAGATCTGTTTTTTAAAAATTATTGCAGACATATAACTATAGTTTGGTGTATTTTTTTTATTTTTAATGGCGCCATTGCAGCAATTACTGCCATATGGTGTTCGGATAAAATCTGGGCATTTTACACAGGTTTTGTTTCATACTTTCTTATTGCACTTATGTTTCTTGCGGAATATGTTTATCGCAATATAGTAAAATCCAAAAGGAGTATCGAAAAAAAATGACTATCAGAAATTATAATGAAATCAAAGCGTCGGAAGCCTTAAAAAGAGCTCAATTTATTGCAATTGCGCCTTTTATTTTTCAGGCAACTATTGCAATGAAAAAATTAGGAATTTTTGATGCTTTGGTTAAACTGGAGAACGATCAATTCTTATCCAAGGAGGAAATTTCTGAAATTTGTCATCTTCCCTTATACACTGTTTCCATTTTGGTAGATTTGGCAATATCAGCCGACATTATGATCCAAAATGAACAAAACAGAATATGTCTTTCAAAAATCGGCTACTATCTTGCAACAGACTCCATGACAAATATCAATTTAGATTTTTCGCATGACACCTGCTATAACAGTCTGTACTATCTTACAGACTCTCTAAAATCAGGAAAAGCAGAAGGATTAAAGGTTTTTACAAAGGAGTTTAATACAATCTACCCTTTTTTAAAACAATTGCCCGATAATGCCAGAAAAAGCTGGTTTGGTTTCGATCATTACTATTCAAATCATGTCTTTGATCAGATTTTGGATATTTTATTTAATGAAAAGAAATTCAAACATATTTGCGATATAGGCGGCAACACAGGTAAATTTGCCTTGGCAGCAACAAAATTTAATCCTGATATAAAAGTAACAATTGTTGATTTACCTGAGCAGTGCGAACAAGCCAAAGCAAATATAAAACCTGTAGAAGAACGGGTGGACATTTACCCTATTAATATTCTGGATCCGGAACAAAAATTACCAGACGATCCCACTACGGATCTGTGGCTGATGAGTCAGTTTCTAGATTGTTTCAGTATTAACCAAATAGAAAACATACTTCAGAAGATATACCGAACCATGAATCCAAACAGTCTGGTTGTTATTATTGAAATTTTCGGAGACAAACAAAAGAACGATACAGCATCTCTCGTCATAGATGCAACAAGCCTGTACTTCACAGCGTTAGCCAATGGATACAGCCGATTCTATCACTCTCGTGATTTAATAGATATAGCACAAAAGGTAGGATTTAATGTAAATAAAGAAATAGACTCCATTGGCTTAGGTCACAGTGCTCTGATTCTCAGCAAATAAAATCAAATTATTGATCTAAACATCCGTAAAAATTCTGTTGCCTCCAGGCTTCGTACACCATGATGGCAACAGAATTACACAGGTTGTAGCACCTGCTGTTAGGGACCATAGGAATTCTTAATTTTTGATCTTCCGGGAGTGAATCTGTAAAAATATCAGGCAAACCAGAGGTTTCTCTTCCAAAAATTATAATATCATCCCTATTAAATTTTACCTCTGTAGGCATGGTTTTACCCTTTGAAGTAGCTGCATATACTCTTGCTCCTTCAGGCATATTTGACAGACACTCTTCAATGGAATTATAGAGTTTAATATTTACGAATTCATGATAATCAAGTCCAGCTCTTAGCAATCTTTTATCATCCAATATAAACCCGAGCGGTCTAATTAAATGTAATTGAGAACCTGTATTCGCACAAAGTCTGATTATATTTCCAGTATTTGCAGGTATTTCCGGTTGAAAAAGAACCACATTCATTTTGTATTCCCTTGAATAATTATGTTTTCTATTGCCAGATACATCCATAAACGTCTTACCATAAGATTTTAATCAATATCTCAGTTTACAAATCTTCTTGTGTTTTTTACATTGCATAATAGCATATAATTTACAAACATTGAGGAGTTTTCAATTTATGCTGACATGGATGTTTAAAGTATTATTCTATTTACCGGTAAAAATACTGGTAAAGTCTAATACAATTCCTTCTGATCCATCAGCAGATCTTAATATTGATCCAGGTAAACCGATTCTCTACATTTTTAAAGCGAATTCCATTATTGATTTTTTGGCTCTGCATTTTTTATCAAAAAAAATTTCATTACCATCACCTTTTAAACCATTGGTGTTGAATAATACTCCTATAACACGCTACATATTTATATATAAAACACCTCTTTTATTTTCTACCAAAGCAAAAAAACGTTTAAAAAGTTTCAGAATATTCAAACAATGGATGGATTTCCATAGGAAATATCCAAATCTCGACTTTCAAATTATAATGGTACCTAGCTTCTGGGATCGTAATCCAGGGCTAAGGAAATCAAATCAGCAGCCTAGTAATTTAACCATACAGAGTACAGTTAAAAATATTTTCCAAATGATATTTCATGGAAGAGATCATACTTTCCTGATAACATCCCGCGTAAATCTGAAAGATTTGATTAATCATCGGAGCAAATCAAACATTGATTTAAACTATCAGGCATCTCTTTTTGAACGATTAACAAGACTTTATTTCTTCCGAAGTGAAAAAATTTCAAAAGGTCCGAATCTTCCAGACAGAGATAATCTGATTGAAGCGTTGCTAAGGCAGCCCAATATAACAAGAGCTATTGAAAAAGAATCAGAGAACAGTGATTCACACAAAAAAAATGTTGAAAAAAAAGCTCGTAAAATAATCAATGAAATGATTTCTAATTTATCATTCGGTGTCATTCATTTTGCCAACAGCATAGCACGTATTGTTTGGAACAGACTGTACAAAGGCATTAATGTTACCGGTGATGAAACTGTCAGAAATCTCGTACAAAACGGTCACGAGATAATTTACATACCTACGCACAGAAGCCATATGGACTACCTACTTTTAACATACGTGATATATAAAGCAGGACTTACTCCTCCGCACGTGGCTTCGGGCATTAATCTCAATTTTTGGCCGTTTGGTATTTTTATACGCCGATGCGGAGCTTTCTTTCTTAGAAGAAGTTTTAACGGAGATAAATTATATACAAGTATTTTTAGGGAATATGTATCATACCTCTGTTCACACGGGTTTTCCTTGGAATTTTTTATTGAAGGCAAACGTTCAAGAACAGGAAGATTATTGAATCCCAAAACTGGTATGTTATCCATGATGGTTCAAACAATGTTACGTGGTATATCCCGCCCCGTTTCTATAGTCCCGGTATATTTATCCTACGAACACGTAATGGAGGTTCATTCATATACCAAAGAACTTTCTGGAATAAAAAAAGAAGCTGAAAACGTATGGCAGATTTTTGGAATTTTTAAGAAATTAAAAAACTATGGTCATGGCTATGTAAACTTTGGTGAACCAATCTCCATCTCGAAGTTTTTAAATAATTATCAAAAAGACTGGCACGATTCAATTGATCCTTCAGGTCATTTCAGACCGAACTGGCTATACAAATGTGTAAAAGACCTAGCTAACAAAGTTATGTTCAACTTAAGTGAAGCCACTGCTGTAAACGGACTTACTTTGGCAGCCATGATCATTCTTTCCTGTGAGCGCTATTCAATTCCAACAAAAGATCTTTTGACCAGCATTAGGATCTGCAACACTTTACTGAAAGATATTTCCCTCAGCAATTACACCAAATTTTCACATGAAACTCCTGAAGAGTTGCTAAAACATGCAATAGACCTTCATAAATTTGATATTATCTCTATGTACGGAGTGGATACAGTTTCTTTATTGAGAAGACAATATTATCAGCTGACATACTACAGAAATAATATTGTCCATCTTTTTATCATTCCTTCATTGATATTAAGAATGATTTACCTTTCAGATAAGATAGTCAAAACAGAAATAATCAGATGTGTATCTTTGATATATGGTATCTTACAAAATGAATTATTTATTCCGGTTACTCCAGATGATTTAAAACCATATATAAACAAAATACTTAGAAATATGATCTCACAGGAATTGGTTAACGAAATCGATGGTTGCTATCGTCTGAAACAGTCAAATTTAAAATTATCAAAAATTATAGCTGATATTTCAAAGGAAACACTTGTAAGGTATGCGGTATTTTTTACCATAATTTCATCTGAAAGCATCATAGACTACGAAACCTTAGAAAAAAACTGGATTAAAATATTGGAACACCTCGAAGGAAATCTAAGAATACCTAAGGCACCGGAATTCAGCGATCCTGAAATAATAAAAGGACTAGTTACCTACCTGGAAAACAATAATATGGCTAAAGAAATAAATGTGGACGGTCTATTAAAATTTGATTTAACAGCACTAGATGAAATAATAAATCTAGTTATATCACTAACATCTGATGAGCTGCATGGTAAAATAATACAAAATTTAGAATCTATAAGTTAATGTTGTAAATAAGGTGAATTACAATGAACAAACTTAACCGAATATTGGCAATAGGCCTATTGTCGCTATCCATTCCGACGGCATCATATGCCGGACATGGGGAAGAAAAAGAAGAAGAAGCTCCTGTAAGCAAAATCAGCTATTACGATCTTTCACCAGAAATAGTTACCAACTATGCTGCTCCAGGCAAAAAAATTGGTTTTATCCGAATAAAAGTTCAGCTAATGACAGAGGATCCTGCTGATATTTCAGTCTTAGAATATCATTCCCCCATGATCCGGGACATCATAATATCAACATTAAACAAACGACCAAATTCAGATTTCAATGCAAAAGGTTTTGAAGATATCAAACGAGACTGCCGAAACCAAATTGAAGCATTTATACAAAAAGAAGAAGGTCGAAAAATAATCAGAGATATTCTTTTCACCAATACTATATGGGAATAATTGAATAAAGCGTCAGACTTTATTCATGCAGGTCTGTTACAGGACCTATTGTTGCATTTAACAGGCTTGCAAGCTCTTGAGGATTTATCCCTACGGACAATCCTCTTTTTCCACCACTTACCAAGATTTCGTTGTGCTTTAAAGCCTCATCATCAATTAAGGTCTTTACCAGTTTTTTCTGACCGATCGGACTTATTCCACCTACAATATATCCTGTTATTTTCTCTGCGATCTTCGGTTCCACCATTTCAACATTTTTAACATTTAGAAGTTTAGCTGCTTGTTTAAGGTTTAACGTACAATTCACAGGAATAACTACTGTAAAATACGTTTTGTCATGATGAATCAGCAAAGTTTTATAAACTTCACTCATATCGCGATGTAATTCCTCTGCGCAGTGATGACCGAAATCATGAGTCACATTGCATTCATAAGTATATAAATTAAAATTAATCTTTTTAGACTTTAATAACCTAATTGCGGGTGTCATTCTGTTTACCTTTTGATTTAATAAATTTCAGTTCATACAACCCCAGAAGAAGGCCTATCAACAGACCGCCGACATGAGCTCCATTCGCCATATGTGTTCCCGGCAAAAGATTTCCCAATAAAATCCAAACAACAGAAATTGCCATAAAACCGCTGGGCAGCATTAATGGACTGTATGTTTTACTTGAACTAATTGACACAATCCATGCATAACCGATCAAAGCATAGATAACCCCAGACAAACCGACGAAATTAGGTCCGTAAAATACGTACTGCGCATAATTAGGAATAATAGTGCCTAAAAGAAAAATAAGCCCCAGATGAATTGAGGACAAATATCTTTCAACCTTTCCACCAATGTATATCCACATAACAAGATTGAAAGCAATATGCATAACCCCTCCATGCAAAAGAGCAGGCGTAATTAATTTGTACCAAGTCTCTGGACTGGATAAGGAAAAACCAAACATCATAAATGAAGACATCAGCGTTTCATTAAACCCTAAAAGACCTAAAACAAACAATAGAACACAAATCAACAAGACGGCAACGGTAAAAAATCCGCTTTCCCTGAACACACGCATAAACATCGATTTTAAAGACGACATTCCACTTTTTACATCTATTTTACCGTCACTTAGTGAGTTATTATCCCAGTCATCACCTTTCCGGTTGATTATTTTAAATTCTTTTGACATTTCTTTAGTGATTTTTTCAATTATATCTCTGGCTTTATCCTTATCCTCTTCGTTAATGGACACAGAATATTGAATTTCGCTTGAATCACTATCATTTATAGCTTCAAGCAACACCGGATCTAAGGTCTTCTTCAATTCATCAGCGAAATGTTTTGCAACTCTATAGTTATTTGATCGTAATATAATAAACATACTCATATTTCTTTGCATCTTACCTAAACGTCTGTATTATATCAATTAACTTTATTATTGCGAAATGATGAAATTTTTCAGTTGAATAAATTCCTTGCATGGCATTCCTATTTATGAATAAATCATATAAATGCGATAGATGTAAAAAAATAAAAAAATAATGTTTAACGATGACCCTGACTTTTATATACTAAAAAAATGATTTATGATCTAACGGTTGTCCTGTTTTTACTATTTTAAATTTATTATTATGCATCAAGATCAAACGCCACAAAAAATTTTAATAATCGGTCCATCCTGGATCGGTGACATGGTTATGGCACAAAGTCTCTTTAAAAAAATAAAAGAGTTAAACCCAAATTCGGATATAACAGTTACAGCTCCAAATTGGAGTTTGCCTTTATTGCAAAGGATGCCTGAAATCAGCAAGGCTGTGGCAAACACTTTTACGCATGGCGAACTGGCACTAAAAAAAAGAAAGGAATTAGGAAGATCTTTGATAGCCGATAATTATGATTTAGCCATAGTTCTGCCAAATTCATTTAAATCAGCTTTAGTTCCATATTTTGCTAAAATTAAAAACAGACGTGGATTAAAGGGGGAACAGCGGTATTTTATAATCAACCAAATGTACAAGGATATCAAAAAAACATTGCCTCTAATGGTGCAACGATATGTAGCATGTGCATTTAATCCCCTGGAATTCAAAATATCAAGTCCGGCAGATTTGGGAAATATACCATACCCTCAATTGATCTGCAATTCAGAAGTAATTCCAGACATATGTAAGAAGTTAAACATTGAGCATAATGATCATGTCCTCGGCATATGTCCTGGAGCAGAATACGGTAATGCCAAGCGATGGTCGGCAGAATACTATGCCAAAATAGCTGAGGCATGGATTAAAAATCGCGGTATAGCTTATATATTCGGTTCAAACAAAGATCTGCCGATAGCGCAAAAAATCCATGATTTTCTTCCAAATCAAATTCGAGAAAAGTGTTTTGTCATTACCGGTAAAACAACTTTGACAGAAGCTGTGGATTTACTTGGTCATTGTGAAATCGTGATAACGAATGATTCCGGATTAATGCATGTAACAGCCGCAGTTGGCACACCTTTAATTGCCATTTATGGTTCATCAACAACCAATTACACGCCACCTCTATCCTCCAAAGCAAAAACTGTTTATTTGAACTTAGATTGTCGACCTTGTTTCAAAAGAGAATGCCCGCTAGGTACTACAGATTGCTTGAAACAAATAGAGCCTTCCATGGTAATTAAGCAACTGAACGAAACTTTGAATATTGAACTTAAAATTTAATTTATGATTTTTAGACTTATATACACATTAATCGGGTACCTGTTTTTACCCTTAGTCATTGTTTTTTTGAATCTACCTAAAAAACATAAACAACCCTATGGATTAAGATTTTTTGAGCTGCTCGGATTTATTCGATATAAAAGCAATAATCATAATCGTGTTTGGATACATACTGTTAGTGTTGGTGAAACTATAGCGGCAATTCCTTTCATAAAGCAATACCATGAGAAACACCCTGATATTGAACTGATTGTTACAACCACAACCACCACCGGAGCTCAGCAGTTAAATAAACTCGATTTTATCAGGCATTTTTACGCACCGCTTGATTATCCTCATGCAATATTCTTGTTTTTACAGCAAATTAAACCCAAAGCATTAATAATTATGGAAACAGAATTATGGCCAAACTGGCTGAATGCATGTCAAAAAAGAAACATTCCAACGATTCTTATGAATGCAAGACTTTCTGAACGTTCCTGCCAGAAATACCAGAAATTGTTTTCAGTTTTTACTCAACTAATCGGTTCTAAGCTGTCATTGGTTCTTTGTCAAAATAAAAATGATGAGGAGCGATTTCGCCGATTAAAAGTAACTAATACCCAAATTACCGGCTCCATGAAATATGATTTGGAAATAAACACCGAATTATGCATTAGAGGAAATGAACTAAAAAAAATTATAGGGGATCGTCCGATTTGGATTGCGGCTTCTACACATGAAGGGGAAGATGAAATATTCCTGGCCATTCATAAAAATATTTTATCCAATATACCGAATGCCCTTCTGATTTTGGTTCCAAGACACCCTCAACGATTTGATAGTGTTGCCCAAAAAGTTATAAAACAAAATTTTACAATTGCGCGAAGAAGTATGGATGACATTCCAAATGCCGATACCAACGTATACTTAGGTGATACTTTAGGAGAACTGATCCTTCTGTACCAGGTAGCCGACGTTGTTTTTATCGGAGGCAGTCTTACAGATATTGGCGGACATAACCCTATTGAACCTGCATCAGTCTCTAAACCTTTACTGATTGGTCCATACTATTATAATTTTGAAGATATTGTTCTTAAATTAAGCGAAGCAGGGGGGCTTGAAATTATAGAAGATCAAAATCTCATTACCTCCAGGATAACCAATTTATTGCTGAATAAGGAAACTGCCAAACATATTGGAATTAAAGCTTTTGATTTTGTTGAAGCAAACCATGGGGCAATTACCAAAACAATAAACCATATAGATGACATTTTTCATAGTTTAGAACAAAAATAAAGCCAGAATAACAAGATACTCCGGCTTTTAGAAAACATATGAGAATCAGTAAAATTTATTCATCGTCCTCGTCTTCATCTTCACTATCATCATTTTGCGAAGATGACGTATTATTTTCTTCAGCATCCTCTGGCAATACCAATTTACCCTGACTTATCAGTTCTTCCGATAAATTTTCCCAGCTTCGCAGCTGCATTTTACCCTTATCATCTATAGCAATTGAGACTAATTCGGACATGGCATCATTACCGAAAGAATCGGTAAAATTGTATGCAAACAACACATCGCTTTCACCTAATTCCTCGTCTTTTATCTTTGATTTTTTACTGTAGGTAAATGTTTCCAAATCAATAAATTGACCTTCATCCTCATCACCAAACAACGATGTTGCATAAAAAACGGTTGTAATTTTATCTCCTTCCTTTAATTTGCTATTGCTTACTCTATCAGGAACACCGCTGTCATTAATCTTTTGAATACCAATAATTCCGTATTTTTTACTTTCTATATCGTATGCAATTATCATATTATGAGGTACATTATTAATTTTAACCTCACAGTCGTATGTAATGAAGTCATCGGTCACATTCGCAACAGAAAGCGGCAAAAAGTGACCATCCAAAGACGCCCATGTTCCATCTAGCAAATCAGTAAATTTGCCATCGTCCCAATTCTGTTTTACGTTACCATTTGAACCTAAATACAAAAGGAACCCATTAGGATTATTTTTTGTTGGCAATTCATACAGCATCACTTCCAACTCAACAGAACTTAAAGATGCTAAAACATTCTTCGGAACCTGAATATAACTGTTTCCATCATTGTCAAAAGAAACCTTTGCATCCTCAAGGCTTGATATGTCCTTTTTCTGTACAGTAAGCACCTGCTGCACTGCAGTTACAGCGGTATTTACCGAATTCACACTTACATTCGCTGATGATATAACCTGCTGAAGTACATCAGTTAATGGATAATCAGTCTCTGTTACCGTTTCAGTACTTGCTGATTCCGAAACCTTGTATTTATCCACATATCCGGCATAACGTTCATTAATAATTTTCATGTATCCCAGAAAATCATTAGCGCGCCTGATAGAATCTACCAGTTTGTTATAACCATTATTATCTAGAGCTCTCATCTGTATGCCAAATGCCAGGTTGAATGATGTAGGAGCTCCGTTTTGGTATATGTATGTATAATCGTCATATAATTTACCAATCGGATAATAAGTTGAAACCCCTGTTCCTTTTTTCAAAACTCCGCTGTATTTATAAAGTACATACTTATTTAAAGCCTTTTCCACTGCTTCTGTTTCACTTGGGGCAATGTGCTTGAGACTTTTTACAAAATGTCCGAGATCAATTGAATCAGTGTAACTCTTTCTTTCCTTTGAGTTTGTGCCGTAAGATTCTGAATTATTAGCAGCTCTCGCTATTTGCGTAATTACATTGCTGTTACTGTTCATTTTATTTACAATCGTTGTACCCAATACATTATAGGAAAGCATCAGGTCATGAAAATTATCCAATGATACAGCCGACAGCGTAACATCTTGTTCCAAATCATTCTCTCTGCAACCTTGAACATATGTATCAACTATATTTTTTCCAAGTTGCCTTAAACTCATGTGAGGCTGTTTTTCCAACTGATCGAGCCATGGTGTGTAATACCAGCCGATGGAAGGCTCATTGTTCTCAGAACTAACAAGTACATGTCCCCATTTAGTTAAATAGTAACCACTATCCAACGTAGCCATAAGGCAAACATCAAGACCAATAAGATCAAATGGTTTTTCTGTATTAGGAAATGCATCTTTAAAAGCATCACTAATCTCCGGCAGAGTCAAAAAATCTCCCGAAAATTCATCATATCCTACTCCACCTAAAGGGCCGCCTCCATGATCCCAAAAAATAATTATACGGTGTTCAGGTGCATATTTTGACTCACCGAATTTAATAAAGCGTGATAATACACTTTTATCACCCATATTCTGATTCGGCCAATCTTTTACAAGTTCAATTTCACCATTAGATATTTCATAAACTTCTATCTTTTCATTGGAAACAACGTCATTCTGCCAAACTGCCGCACCACCGGTCTGCACTAAAATTTTTACATTTTTTCCAACCGAACTCTCGATCATTTCATTTAAATCATCAGTTGCAGCACCGCCTTCAGATTCTTCGTCACCGCTTTCCAAATCTGAACCTACCATATATACATAGATAAGCCACGGAACTGATTCTTTGGAGTGCCCTGTCAGCGGCACAACTATTAGAGCAACAGCCATCATCAGCCTAATCCAGAAACTTTTTAACTTATTCATATAAATTCTCTAACTGTTTAGAATTACAAAAAAACATTCACCATGACTCAGTCTATCTACAGAGCACTCAACACCTGTTCTTTAATCGAACTAAAAACATCATCAACGTAGAAAAATTGCTCCTTTGCGCTTGAAGCCAGCCTTCGTTCTTTATTTAAAGATCGCTCCAACCGTTCAAGCATCTTTCCTACCATTCCATTACCTACAATTTTGCTTTTATCGAAATCAATAACCCACACATTTCCCTGTTCATCCAAAAGCAAATTATGAATATTTAAATCAGAATGGTATACATTATTTTTTGATAAATTAATTATAATTGCAGATATTTTACCAATCTCTTCATTAGTTAGAGGCCTTGTTTTTAATACCTTAGCCAAATCCGTACTATTTTCTATATAACTCACTAAAATATCATACTTAGCCCACCAGAGACCGCTTCTATGAGTACGTGCGGCAATAGGAACAGGAACATTCATACCTGCTTCTTGTAATTTTTCCAGTATCATGAATTCCTGTAGAGATCTGGCTGATTTTTTACCTTGATAAAAAAAACTATCTTTTGAAAAATTTGCAATGAAACCGCCACGCATATAATGCCTCAAAACATATTTTCTTTTGTTTCCGACAAAATACGTTATACCTCTTCCCTTAGCGGACCCAAAAATTAAATTTTTATTGGCCCAATAATATGAATCAAACATATTTGGTTCAAATTCAGGACAATATTCTGTATTTACCAAAAAGATATCTCGAGCCAATTTAATTTTTTTTGTTTCACTCATAAAACTATTCCCATGGCGATCTAGAAAATAACAATTCTTTGCGATAGACTTATAGTCTGTATTATATTCTATTTTGAGGTAGTTAATCGTGTCAAATATAACAGTTCCCCAATCTCTCTGCATCATCAGACTATCAGCTATAGGAGATTGTATTAACGTTATACCTATGGTTCAACTCATTCAAAAAACATACCCGTCAATTAAGATAACTTGGATAACTGAAAAAATAGAAACTGAGATATTAGATTTTCTTCCCAACATAGAATTTATTACTTTCAACAAAAAAGACGGATTTAAGGAATTCAAAAGAATAAAAAAACTTCTTAAAAAACAATCTTTTGATTATTTACTGCACATACAATCAGCTTTTAAAGCCAGTATCATAGCCAGTTTTGTAAAGGCAACAACTAAAATCGGATTTAATTGGGAAAGATCCAAGGATCTCCAATGGCTCTTTGTTAACCAAAAAATCCCTAAGCCGAAAAGCAAACATGTTGTAGATGGATTTATGGAATTTGCGTATGCCATTGGATGTCCACATGAAGCACCTACATGGCAGTTGCAAATTAATGATCAGTCATTAAGAAAAATCAAGACACTCCTTTCATTTGACAGACCTATTTGCTTAGTGAATCCCTGCACCAGCAAAGAAAGTAAAAACTGGACAATAGAAGGATACATAGATATTTGCAACTATATGGCTGACAAAGGATTTAATGTATATCTAATCGGTGGAAACAGCAAAATTGAACAAATATATAATCATGAAATAATACATACTGTCAGGAGCGGCGTAGAATCTCTTATCGGAAAAACCACCATAAAAGATTTGTTAGCACTCATAAGCCTGTCTGACCTAACAATTTCTGCCGACACAGCTGCTGTCCATATAGCCAATGCACTTGGCAAACCTGTGGTTGGGCTTTATGCTACTCACGATCCGAAGCGGGTTGGACCATATAACCAGTTACAGTACGTTGTGAGTGTTTATGAACAATGTATAAAAAAAGAATATAATAAACCATCGGATCAATTGCCTTGGAGAACAAGAGTGCATGATCGGGAAGCAATGAAAATAATCACCTTTGATATGGTGCAATCAAAAATAGATCAAATTTGCCAAGATTTCAATATATGATAAAAGAGAATAAAATACTAGATGTAATAGGTCTGCGGTGTCCGGAACCGCTTATGCTTACTCGTAAAACCATGAGAGAGCTTAAGGATGGTGAAGTTCTTTTGGTAAAAGGAGATGATTTTTCTACCACCAATGATTTACCAAAATTATGCGATAATTTAGGATACACTATCCTGGAATCAAATATTACGGTAAAACCCTATTACTTTTATATAAAAAAATAGGAATTATAATGACAAATGCTGTTTTCCCGGGAACCTTTGATCCCATAACTCTCGGTCATGTCGATTTAATACAACGAGCATCCAGAATTTTTAATCACTTAACTGTCGCTATAGCAGAAAGTTCAAGCAAAAAAACCATGTTTAGCCTAAGTGAAAGGATAGAACTCACTAAATCAGTTCTGTCAGATCTTGACAATGTTGAAATTATTGGATACTCCAATCTCACTATCGATTTTCTAAAGGAACAACAAATTGATATTATGGTCAGAGGACTGAGAAACATTATTGACTATGAATATGAACAACAATTGGCAAATGCATATTTATCACAACTTCCGCACCTAGAAATCATTTTTCTAAACACCAAATTGAATTATTCCTATATATCCTCAACCATTGTAAAAGATATAGCATCCCATAACGGAAATATTGAACAATATGTTCCGCCAGAAGTCAAAAGTGCAGTTATTGATAAAATCAAAAAGCTCCAGAAAAAATAAGCAGGCTATTTCTGGCAATTCTTGCAATAATAGGTGGAGCGTTGCCCTTGAACCATATGCTGTATACTTTCACCGCAGCAAGGGCAAGGTTTTCCATCCTTTCCATATACCAAGAGATTTTGGACAAAATAGCCAGGTTTACCATCAACCTGAGAAAAATCTCTGATAGTTGTTCCTCCCTGTGCTATGGAATTTGTCAAAATAGATTTAACTTCCTTAACCAGGGATTTACACTCTTCAAAAGTAACAGATGAAGCAGTACGCAATGGACTGATCCGGCAGGAAAAAAGAATTTCGCTGGCATATATATTACCGATTCCAACAACAATTTCATTGTTCATTAATGTTTGCTTAATGTTAGATTTCTTTGTTTGTAATTTGGAATACAAGAATTGCTCATTAAAATCGTCTGTAAGCGGTTCTACACCAAGTTTTCTTAATACAGTTAATTCTAAAGGACTTTTATCAGTCCAGATTATGGCTCCAAATCTTCTTGGATCGTTATACCTCAATACAGTATCATTATCCAGAATCATTTCATAATGATCATGCTTAACCAATCGACTAGACGCAGCAATAACTTTCAAATGACCTGTCATACCCAAATGAATCACAAAATCTCCGCCGCCATCAGTTTCAACTATTATATACTTAGCTCTACGCGATATTTTTACAATTTTATGACCTTGTATATTTTTTAAACTTTCTGAAATTTTATAACGAAGATTAGGATTATATATGTTTACCTGATTAACAGTTCTACCCAATAATAACGGAGTCAAACCTCTTTTGGTAACTTCAACTTCTGGTAATTCTGGCATATGATTCCCGATAATTGTTCACTGCAACATTATAGCTGTAAAAACAAAAAAACACAGTATAGATCATATACTGTGCCTTTAATTCCAAACTCTATATCAAGGAAAGATTACTTAATCTTACCTTCTTTATAGATAACATGCTTACGAGCAACTGGATCGAATTTCTTGATTTCCATCTTTTCAGTCATTGTACGCTTGTTTTTGGTAGTGGTATAAAAATGACCAGTACCTGCACTTGAATTTAAACGAATTTTTTCACGACCTGTCTTTGCCATTTTTTAAACTCCTAAATTTTTTCACCACGAGCACGCATATCAGCTAAAACAGCATCAATACCCACTTTATCAATAACACGCATTGCCTTAGAAGTAACTCTCAATCTTACAAAACGACCTTCACTTTCAACCCAAAAACGGTGAAATTGAATATTAGGTAAGAAGCGACGACGAGTTGCATTCTTAGCGTGTGAACGATTGTTACCAACTGCAGGACGCTTTCCAGTAACTTGACAAACCTTAGACATATTAACCTCTAATAAAATAAAACGATCACTAAAATCAGTCCTAATGATCATCAATCAAACATTTTATTTATATCAACCGTAACATCTCTAACCTAACGCTTCCGATGTTACTCCCAAGCCAACCTCGCATCTAAATTGACTTGCATTAGCAAAATGTCGATGCACTCAAATAGAAACCTTACTCTTGCTATATCTAAGCACATGCTTCAACAATACTTAGCTTTACGCAATTATACACGCGTGGGATTATATCACAAAGAAAAAAAAACAAAAAGTAAAGATATTTTTATTTATTTAACCATAATTTTAAAATTCAGGCTTTTTTAAAGCTGTTCTTATGAATATACTATAATGACTGTCATAAACAGAGAGTAATAAAATGCTAAAAAACAAAAAAATATTATTGGGTATTACCGGCGGAATAGCTGCATACAAATCCTGTGAACTTGTAAGATTACTGCAAAAGCAGGGGGCTGAAGTAAGAGTTGTTATGACAGAAAGCGCAACAAAATTCGTAACACCGCTTACGTTTTCAGCGTTGACACATAATGAAGTGGAAACAGATTTATTCAATAATTCAATTAAGCATATTGAATTAGCCAAATGGGCAGATTTATTTGTTATTGCACCTGCTACTGCGAATACTATTGCGAAAATTGCCAATGGCATTGCTGACAACCTGCTTACCAATATATCCTTGGCATCCACTTGTCCGATCCTTATTGCTCCGGCAATGAATGCAAACATGTACGCCAACGGAGCCACGCAAAAAAACCTGTCAATTATCAGAGAACTTGGTATTGACATTATCGGACCGGATTCAGGATATCAGGCATGCGGTGATATTGGTAAAGGCCGATTGGTATCATTGGAGCAAATTGTCGAAAAAATTATCCAGATCCTTTTCGTTGCCAACAATAAAAAAATTGTGATTACAGCAGGTCCTACAATTGAACCTATAGATCCTGTCAGATACATTACTAACCACAGTTCCGGGAAAATGGGATATTCACTGGCCACAGCTGCAGCCCAAAAGGGCTATAACGTAAAACTGATCAGCGGTCCTTCTAATCAGCAGGATCCATACATGGTGGATGTAATCAGGGTGAATACTGCACAGGAAATGCTTGAAGCTGTTTTAAATGAAATTGAAGGAGCTCAATATTTTATTGGCTGTGCCGCTGTTGCAGACTTTAAATCAAAAGAAATCCGAAAAAACAAAATAAAAAAGATTACGGACAAAGACTGTTTAAACATTGAACTTACTAAAAATCCGGACATTATCAAGGAAGTTGCAAAGCTTAACAAAGTAAAAACCATCGGATTTGCTGCAGAAACAAATGACGTGATTGAATACGCAAAAGCGAAGCTTACAGGAAAAAATCTTGATTTAATCATAGCTAATGATGTATCCGATTCAAATATCGGATTCAATAGTAATCAAAATAAAGTCACATTAATTTACAAAGATTTAACCATTGAAGACATACCATTAATGGATAAAACAGAACTGGCAAATATTTTGATAAATAAAATAGAAACAACATTTGGAAACAACAAGAAATGACACAAAACATTAAAATGAAGATCATTGATCCACGTATAGGAAAAGACTTTGCAATCCCTGGCTATGCATCAAGCGGCTCAGCAGGTATTGATCTAAGAGCAATGATTGAAGAACAAATTACCGTTAAACCTAATCAAACAATTCTGATTCCAACCGGAATCTCCATATACATAGAAGATCCAAATCTATGCGCAACAATCCTTCCGAGATCAGGATTAGGACACAAACACGGCATTGTTCTAGGTAACCTGGTAGGACTTATTGATTCAGATTATCAGGGACCTTTAATGGTTTCCTTATGGAACAGAGGAACCGAAGATTTTACTGTTAACGTCGGAGACAGAATTGCACAACTAGTGTTCTTACCAGTTGTTCAGGCAAACCTAACTGTCGTTGACAGTTTTGAACAAAGCGAACGCGGAACAGGCGGATTTGGTCACACAGGCACAAACTGACAAAAAACTTCATTCGGTGCACAAATAAGCAATAAGAATGCACTGAATGAAGTTTATTTAATATCGTCAATCTGTAAGAAAGCTAATCCAGATATGCGGAGTTTCTGATCACTGGTAAATATTCATCTTTCATGCGCTGATCGTGAACATAATTATTTACTATTTTTATGTTCCAGTCTTTATGAAGTTTCTTCTTTAGTTTCTCAGCAATTTCCGCATAGGTATATCGATCTTCACAGTTGCCGTCAAGATGAAATAAACCGTACCATCTCTCATTAATGCACTTCATAATAATATCTGCGGTATCTGTTATAAAATTGCAAGCCGGAAACCATTCATTGGAACACTCAACAAAACCTTTTTGTTTTTGCTGCTGATCAAGATAATTTACCATGTGATTTCCTCCGCCGGATTCCGCAATCTGCCAACCCAAACGTATTATGCAGGCCTTTCTGTTATTATCTCGGATAGCTTCCTCACACCTCATCTTGTACAATCCATACTCTTCGATGCTATCAGCAGGGTCAAATATTCCATAAGGTCCTTCTCTGCGATCAGAAAAAACCATTACAGAACTTGTAAAAAGAAAAGGTATATTATTTTTAGCCGCAAAATGGGCCATTATTCCACCCCAAACTTCTGGTCCGGAAGCACAATGAACTATAGCATCCAGATTCATGCGAAATAAAAACATATTTGCATCGCCTAAACTTGTCGGGTCTACTATATCTCTTGACCAAGAAACAACATGGTACCCCTGCTTCTCGGCAGCTTTCGCTACATATGGAGCAACAGTTCCATGCAGTCCTGTAATTAAAATTCTACGTCTCGCACTCATGATAAAAACCTTAAATATAATAATTTTTTATATGCCGTACTGCATTCTGTACCGTGAAACCTTTGAAAGATGTTCTGCCATGCTTGGAACCTGTTCCAAATAATTTATTAAATCATTTAAAGTAATTATGGAAACAACCTTAACACCGTAGTCTTTTTCAATTTCCTGAATAGCAGACAGTTCTGTTTTTCCTTTTTCCTGACGATCCAATGCAACAACAACACCAGCCAGACTTGCTCCGTTCTGTTTAATCAATGCCATCGATTCCCTTATTGCAGTACCTGCTGTAATAACATCATCCACAAGCAGAACTCTGCCTTGCAACTGACTGCCAATCAAATTTCCGCCTTCGCCGTGATCCTTTGCTTCTTTACGATTACAACACCATGGAATATCTTTCTTATATACCTCATACAATTGAGTAACTGTCGCTGATGCAATTGGAATTCCCTTATAAGCAGGTCCAAAAATCAAATCATATTCAATACCGGAATCAATCAAGGCATCAGCATAAAAACGGCCTAAGTTTGCCAGGTCTCTACCAGAATTAAAAAGACCTGCATTAAAGAAATAAGGACTTTTTCTTCCAGACTTTAGTGTAAATTCACCAAACTTCAAAACATTCTTTTCTAAAGCTAACTCAATAAATTGTTTTTTAAACTCTTTCATTTAAATTCGTATCCCAATCTTTAATTATAAATATTCACTTATGTTATGATTATAGCAAAAGACATTTAAAAATAATTAGGTTAGAGATTTAAATCTTGATCACAAGCGAAGTTTAAGATTATTTTCTATCTAAAAATCTTTTGCTAAGATTTAATCGGATTTCTTCTGATAAATGTTTTCTTTTTTGTTTGAATTTCAACCTTTTAATTAGCAATCTTAAAAGCATAGTTTTATAATTACAGTCGCATATAGACAATAGGTAGAAAACAGGGTAAAAAAATGATTAATAGCATGACAGGTTTCGCTAGCTATGAGCATAAAAGCGAATTTGGTTCATTTATTTGGGAAATACGTTCAGTAAATCAGAGATTTCTTGAACAATACTTTAAATTACCTGATGAATTCAGAAGCATTGAAAGTTCCACCAGGGATATTGTAAAGCAAGAACTTGAAAGGGGTAAGGTCGAATGCACCCTAAAATTCAATCCCAATATCGATACTGAAACTGTACATTTCAATGAAAAACTTGCCAAACAACTTGTTGCAAATGCTGAAAAAGTAAATTCATTTTTAACAGACAAATCTGTAGCGCGTTTTAATCCAATTGAAATACTTATGTGGCCTGGTGTTATAAACAGTGGCAATGCAGATGATGATCAGGTTAAAAACGCGGCAATTGAAGCGTTCAAGACCACGATTATAAAATTGAAAGAAGCCAGACAGAGAGAAGGTGAAAAATTATTGACAATTCTGCTGGATAAATTAGAAAAAATTGAGTCAGAAGTTGCTTTAGTTAAAACTCATCTTCCTAATATTCTAGCATGGCAAAAAGAAAAAATTGAAACTGCATTCAAAGATTTGAACTTGAGTTTAAATCCTGAAAGACTAGAACAAGAAATAATTCTTATCGCGCAACGAATTGATGTTGCTGAAGAATTAGACAGACTTAACTCTCACGTTTCAGAAACGAGATCAATTCTGAACAAAGGCGGTTCATGCGGCAGAAGATTGGATTTCATGATGCAGGAATTTAACCGTGAATCAAATACTTTGGCATCTAAATCCATAAATGTGGACGTTACAAATTCTGCCATAGAACTTAAAGTTTTGATCGAACAAATGAGAGAGCAGATACAGAATATTGAATAGAGAATTAAATTATGAATTATTTTGCTAACCTATTTATTATTTCATCTCCTAGCGGTGCAGGAAAATCAACACTGTTAAGTAAACTGTTTAATGCAAATCTGCACCCGATGAAATTTTCTATTTCCCATACAACCAGAGCAATGAGACCAGGTGAAATAGATGGAGTTCATTACCATTTTGTATCTAAAGAAACATTTCAGACAATGATTGATAATAATAATTTCTTTGAATGGGCTCAGGTATTTGATAATTTTTACGGCACATCCCGCGTAAACATTGAAGAATATTTAAAAAAGGGAACTGATGTTTTTTTAGATATTGATTGGCAGGGTGCACGTCAAATAAAGAAACAGTTCCCGGCTGTTCGTACAATATTCATACTTCCACCAAGTATGGAAATATTGCGAGATCGCTTAAATAAGAGAGGTCAGGATTCTCCCGAAGTAATCGAATCACGAATGAATAAGGCAAGAAATGAAATAATTCATTACGATGAATATGATTATACAATAATTAATGACAATCTTGATGCCGCCTACGAACAGTTAAAAAATATTGTTTTAGCAGAACGCCAGAAGACAGAAAATCAAAAAGTACTTAATGCCGCACTTTTGGAAAAACTTACCGCGTAAGACGGTACTTTGTTAGTCACTTAGGTAAAACCAATCACACAATTATGCATATGAGATTGGTTTTACTTTTTTATATGTTCTTATCCTTTATCTAAAGTTCCCGTATTATAGTGTTCCATCCCATATTAGTTTGAGTTTGCGCTTCTCTGGTTAACTCGGAAGATCTTAAATAATGCTCTTCCATCCAGCCTTTCGGTAATTCCAAAACCAGATCTTCTCCAGCAGCAGAAAATTTGAATTTAGGTACAGTGCCTGCAGTTCTTCGAATACATAAAATAATAGCAAAGCGCAAAATTCGAGCTAAACAGCATGCTTCTGCAGAGGAAACAGCATGCTGATTTTTCAATGCATCTATCTTGAAATCATCTTTTTGATTAAACAGCAAAGCACTCAGCAGATGTCTCTGTGCAACAGTAAAACCTGGCATATCAATATTATCAACTATATATGCAGCATGTTGCGGTGCCTTTTTATATTCTATACACAACCCTAATTCATAAAGTCTTGCTGCGCAAGCTAAAATAGGAAAATATCGTTCATCCATGCCCCATGCATTTTTCAATTGCTCAAAAATGATCTCACATGTTTGTTGAACTCTTGTACCTTGCTCTGCATCAAGTTGATATCGCATAATAATACTGTTTACAGTTCTCTCCTGGGCATCAATGCAACCAAATTGAGAATTATGGGTAGCAAGTGATATCATGCCATAAACCAAACCTTCTCGAAGAGCTCCGCCAGCAAGAGTCATATCCTTAACATTAAAGCTTTCAAACAAAGCTATCAGTATTGACAAACCTGATGCAAAAACTGTTAGGCGTTCCGGCAATAACCCTTCCAATGACAATTTATCGATCGAACCGCAGGCAATAGACTGAGATTTTAATGTTATTAATTTTTCCATTGTAATACGTTCTGAAATGCCTTGAGCCAACATTATTTCCTGCAATGCCTGAACAGTTCCTGAAGCTCCTACACATGAATCCCAACCGACTTTCTTGTATTCATCAGCAATATCCATAAATAAAGACTTTGCACCCCGGATGGCATTGTCAAAATTTGTTTCATTTAATAATCCGTCATCAAAGTATTTATTCAGCCACGTTACGCAACCCAAAGGAAGGCTGTTTAAAATCTGTGCACTAAAATTTTCTCCCAACACAACCTCAGTGCTGGCCCCTCCAATATCGATAACCAAACGGTGACCGCTTCCACTGGAAGTCCATGATACGCCTTGGTATATGGTTCTGGCCTCCTCCAAACCGGAAATAACTTCTATTTTATGGCCAAGAATTTCCTCTGCAATTCTTACAAAAGTCTCAGCATTGTTTGCATATCGTAAAGTAGCTGTACCAACTATTCGAATATTTTCATCAGGAATATCCTCAAGCTGCTCAGCAAAAAGTTTCAGACAATCCCAGCCCCGCTCCATAGATTCCCGATCAAGAAATTTATTCTGATCTAATCCTGAAGCCAGTCTTACCTTTCTCTTTAATTTTGCAACAACTCTAATAGCTCCTTGAATATGTCTTACAACCAACATATGAAAACTGTTGGAACCCAAATCAATTGCAGCAAATAAAGGAGATTGCGCCATATAAACCTTATTTATATATATATCAACAAAAAATAACCACTCTTGAAATTATAACAATATTTAACAGCTTATAATCAATAACAACATATTTTTTTTTGCCCAAAATGTCGCATTTTAATATTAATTACTAAAATCTGTCAGATATTATGCCTAAAGTTAAATATAGACATAATTTTCACATTTTGAACATATTTTAAACAAATCGTATACAAGCTCGTATTATTTTTATTGCAAATCAAATTATTTCCTATATATATGTATATGAGACATCGATGATGTCAGACTATATCTAACTAAGATTTAGCACAAAAAACTAACTGTACGTAAACAAAAATAAAAAGGTGAGTAAATGAGCGAATTATTTATAGAAGTTACCGATAATAATTTTGAACAAGAGGTATTAAAGTCTGATAAACTAGTTTTGGTTGATATTTGGGCACCATGGTGCGGTCCTTGCCGCGCACTAGGAAATATTTTAGAGGATGTTGCCCAGAATTATGATAAAGCAAAATTTTGCAAACTGAATGTAGATCAAAACGAAAAGATACCGGCTCAATTTCATGTTACAAACATTCCACTTGTTTTAATTTTTAAAAACGGGGAAGTTGTTGCCAAAAGCATGGGGCTTGTTTCCAAAAATAAAATTATAGAATTATTAGATGCTAATGCATAACAAATTCCTTGTTTTCAACAATCAAACTAAAATAGCGGAGGTATATTCACTACCGCTATTTTTAACTTAAACTTAATGGATAAATAATAATTTATTACAATCGCCATTTAAATTGTTAAACCATGTTATATAGACAAGGAATTCTCGTTGTACTTCAATCAGTACTGTCATACTATGTGTGTGAATTGAAAATTATCACACTATATTTATTACCCTAATGATTAATAGTGCTCTGCTATTATCAATTCCCAATTAGACGAAATTCCAAATATAACATTTCATACATAAGCCTGTGTACCCCAGCAACAATTTTATGCACTTCAACATACTAACATCATACACAGCTTCCAAATGAAACAACACAGAAAAGTGTTAATATCTAAAACCACACTATTACTATCACATTTCTCTGTTATCATATCTGTAATAGCAAAAACTTCCATTCCTACATGTGTAATATGGCACTAAAAACACCCTATAAAAGCTGTTTTTTGGTTACTATTCACAGTCCCTACAGAGCATAAAAATCGATCAATGCCATTCAAGGAAAGGTTACCCGGAGGTTTCCATAACTGGAACCTCTCGAGTTGGTAAGATTAAGATT
>Ga0310695_10003887_pt1 | contig 28483 bp, 23 predicted proteins | sample RumenRJG_04DNA_FD_203882 | JGI IMG/M metagenome (GOLD analysis project Ga0310695, IMG submission 203882) | Bovine rumen microbial communities from Lethbridge, Alberta, Canada - RJG_04 (v2) (version 2) | ecosystem: Host-associated > Mammals > Digestive system > Stomach > Rumen | place: Canada... | reverse complement strand
AGGAATTTCAGGAAACTTTTCATTACAGCTCGTTCTTCACGTCGGAGACGATCTGACCGTCGAAGAGGTCGATGGTCCTCTGCGCGCGGGCAGCGTCTTTCTGGGAGTGGGTCACCATCACGATGGTGGTGCCTTCCTGGTTGAGTTCAGATAGAAGGTCCATCACCTCCTTGCCGTTCTTGGAATCCAAGTTACCGGTAGGCTCATCAGCAAGGATCAGCTTCGGACCGGCCACTACAGCGCGGGCGATAGCCACCCTCTGCTGCTGACCTCCGGAGAGCTGCTGCGGGAAGTGCTGGGCGCGGTGGCTGATGGCCATGCGCTTCATGATTTCCGTGACTTTGGCCTTGCGCTCTGAAGCGGAGATGTTCAGGTAACGAAGCGGCAGCTCAATGTTCTCATACACATTGAGTTCGTCGATCAGGTTGAAGCTCTGGAACACGAAACCGATGTTGCCTTTGCGGAACTTGGTGCGCTCTTTCTCCTTGAGTCCGCCGACTTCTGTGCCGAGAAGCTCATAACTTCCGCTGGTCGGGTTGTCCAGCAGGCCGAGGATGTTCAGCAGGGTTGACTTACCGCAACCGGAAGGACCCATGATGGCGACGAACTCGCCGTCCTTGATTTCGAAAGTGACGCCGTTAAGGGCTGTGGTCTCGATCTCCTCAGTGCGGAAGATCTTGGAAAGGTTGGTAACTTTAATCATAATGTTTTGTATTTTAATTGTTTATTTTATTTGTCATTCTGATTTTATTTGTCATTCTGGTAATGACAGGGCTGTTATCCTGGTAATGACAGGGCTGTCATCCTGAGGGCGAAGCCCGAAGGATCTAAAACACCAGAACATCAGAGTCACCGTAAGTGTCGTAGCCGGAGGTGATGACCTTCTCACCAGGCTCCAAACCCTCCAGAACCTCGTAATACTGAGGGTTTTGCCTCCCGATGCGAATCTCCCTCTTGACGGCCTTGTTGCCATCCTTGCTGACCACATAGATCCATTTCCCACCGGTCTTCTGGTAGAATGTCCCGCGGGGAATGATGACCGCCTCCTCAGGCTGGCCCAGCTGGAGGTTGAGGTAATATGTCTGTCCGGCGCGGATGTTGTCCGGCTGCTCACCGTCAAACTTGAAATCGGCCTTGAACTTGCCCTCACGGACCTCAGGATAGACCTTGCGGATGACCGTAGAGAAGGTCTCGCCCTGACGCTCGAAAGTGGCTTCCAGTCCGGAGACGACCCTGTCGATGTAATGCTCATCTATCTGGGCCTCAACCTTATAAGTCCCGACAGAGTTGATCTGCCCGATCTTCGTGCCGCTGGCTATGCTCTGTCCGAGGACCACGTCAAGCAGTCCAAGCTCTCCGTCGATTGGGGCCTTCACGATGAGGTTGTCCTTGCGTTTGCGGATCATGTGCATGTTCAGGAGCATGTTCTCAAGGCTCTCCTCCATCCTGTCAACCTGGGTGCCGCGGTAGAGGCTGTCCTGGCGGGAGCGCTCGCGGATAAGGTCATATTTCTTGATGGCGAGGTCATAATCTTCCTTGGCCTTAAGGTACTCCTCTTTGGCGATCAGCTTGTCATCGTAAAGAGCCTTCTGCTGCTCGTAAGCCCTGTGGAGTTTCTCGACATTGGTCCCGTACTCCAACTCGTTCTGACGCACGTCCAGCTTCTGCTGCTCCATCTGGATCTGCGTGTTTCGCAGAATGTTCTCTTTCTCAGCGAGTTCTGCCTCGGCATTCAGGATCTGGAGGTCCAGGTTGTCGTTGCTCAGCACAAGGATTGGATCCCCGGCCCTGACCTTGGAACCTTCCTCGATCAAGATAGACTGGACTATTCCACCCTCTTGAGGGCTCAACTGGATTGTCGTCATTGGCTGTACCCGGCCGCTGACCCGGATGTAGTCGTTGAACTCTCCCCTGGTGGCCGTGCTGACGGTTAAAGTGTCCTTGTCCACCCGCAGGGTCTTGTTGTTGGGACGGGCGATCAGGTAGATTATGAATATTCCCAGAAGGGCTCCCAGCCACCATGGCACGGCCTTCTTTGTGAACGCCACTCTCCAACCTGTTTTCTTCTCGATGATCTTATCCATGATATTATTAGATTCTATTGATTTACATATTCAACACCACTGTAATAGCGGACGACGGCATCTTTGATGAGATACTTGAACTGGCTGTTCATCTCGTCCGCCTTTGATTTCAGGTAGTTGTTCGTCGCTGTCTGAAGCTCGAGAGGCGAGATCAGTCCCTGCTCCATCTTCTTGAGGTTGAGGTTATAAGCCTCCTCCTGGATCTCAGACTTGTAACGGGCCTGCTCGTAAGCCGCCTCGCTGCCGTCACGGTCCTGGACAGCCCTTCTGACCTCGCTCTCCACATCCCTGCGCTTCTGGTCGTACTCGGCTGTGGCCTTCGCCAGGGCATTGCGCTGCTTGGCTATCCTCGACTGCTTCTGCATCCGGCCCCAGATCGGGATCGACATCGACATCTGGACATATTGTCCGCCATTGTTCTTGAGCTGGTCCCTGAAAGAAGCTGTCTGGGAGCCGGCATAAGTGTAATAGGTTGTGCTCCAGCCGCCGTACACGCTCAGGGAAGGGAGCAACTGCCATTTGGTCGTGTTGAGAGCGCGCTTGGCGTTTAGCATCGTGCCTTCGGCAATCAGGAGCTGCGGATTGTTTTCCATGGCGTAAGAGATGATAGATTCTTCTATTGTGTCATCCTGAACGGGAGCGAAGGATCTGACATTCGTGTCAATCACCAGTTCCTCCTCCATAGGCCAAAACATCAAGTCACCCAGCGTCATAAGCTGATCCTTATAAGAATTCCTCATGTTGGTGAGGTCATATTGCCTGTCGGCCAGCTCGGAGCGCATCTGCACCACGTCAGCATGACCCTTCTGCCCAAGTTCCTCCTGCTTCTCGGCTTTACGGAGAGCCATCTCGGCGGTTCCGATCTGCTCCTCATAGATGCTGACCAAACGTTTGTAGTACACGACATTGTAATATGCCTCCATCACCGCCAGACAGATATCTGCCTCTACTTGCCTCTCCTGCGACTCGCTGATCGCGAGGCCTGTCTTGGATATTTTCAGATTGTTGACAGCGGAGAATCCGTCGAAAAGATCTATTCCCGCGCTGAGGCTGTAGCCATTGTGGAAAGATGTCTGCGTGAAATAAGTGTTGGTCTGCGGGTCGATCGAACGTCCAAAGTTGTAATAAGCGTTCGTCCCGGTGCTGAGACTCGGAGTAAAAGCCTGAAGGATGGCGTCCCTGCGGGCGATCCTCGCGTCGCTGGAAGATGCCTGCTGGATCCTCATCTTAGTGGAGTTCGAGATGGCGTACTCCATGCACTCTTTCAGAGTCATCGGCTTTGAAGACTCCTGGGCCCGGGAAGTTACCTGGAACCCAAGAGTCATCACTAAATACACACAAATAAAAGCTATAAAAAGGGTTTTTCTCGTCATATCCGAACTTTACATTTACACTTTCGCTCCAAAGGATGACATTTTTCGTGCCATTGAAGCTAAAGCACTGTTTGTCAATAATTTCCAAAAATATGACGAGTGTAAAAAGTGTAAAGGACTTTACACTTTTCTGTAAAGTCCTTTACACTTTTAGGGTATGAGCCAGAATCCTGGCTTACTTCTCTTTCGGATGCAGCTTCTTGTAAAGCTTAAGCGAGCTCAGCAAACTTCCGAAATCATTCTTGCCGATATGTGTTGCACGGACGAGTGGCTGAGAGCCTTCGGTGGGCAGGCTGAACTCCAAGACCTTGGTCACAAACTGCCTTCTGGTGACCTTGACAGGTATGATCTCGTTGTTCGGATATGCCACGGCGAAGCAACCGTTGAGTTCCATGGTTGACTTCCTGGGAGCTTTATAGAAATCCTTGATTTCCTGCATCTTAGCTATCGCCTCATCAAGAGTGCCACCAAGGGGGATAAACAACTCGAAGACAGGATCAAACTGGACCTGGATTATGTCAGTACCAACCCCGAGATGTCCGAGTGAGAGGTAGTACATGCGGGGATTCTCATCATTCATGTAGAAAACTTCCAACTCTGTGGTAAAGGCCTCATCGATTTCGGTCTCCACTTCCACAAGCTCAATCCTGGGACGGATAATGGACTGTTTCTGACCGAAGGCCAGGAGCGCCACACAAGCAAGGGCGACGGTAGTGATGATTCTTTTCATAATGTTCTGCATTTTGTGACCAAGTTTTCAAATATAATCATTTTATATTTAACTTTGACGGGTTCAGCCTTGTTTTCTTATGATGAAAAAGAGCGGTAAAATACTTGTCGTGGACGACAACCTGGGAATCCGGCAGGCACTTAAGATATTGCTGCCCATGTGTTTCGATGCGGTGGAGACAATAGCTTCGCCAGCGACCCTGGTCTCAACCTTGGAGAGTTTCAGACCGGACGTGGTGCTTCTTGACATGAATTTCAACACCAGCATAAACACCGGCAATGAGGGGCTTTACTGGGCAGGAGAGATAAAGAAAATGGCCCCGGATGTGGAGGTTGTGCTGTTCACCGCCTACGCCGACATCCAGCTGGCAGTCGAGGGAATGAAACGCGGAGCATTCGATTTCATTGTCAAGCCCTGGGACAACGACAAGTTGGTGGCGACTTTGACAGCTGCCCGGGATAAGGCCCGGAAGGCGATGGGTTGTCATCCTGAGCGAAGCGAAGGATCTTGGGAAAGCGAAGGATCCATGTTCTGGGGCACCAGCCCCGCCATGAAGGCCATCCGCAAGACCCTGGACAAGATCGCTCCCACCGACGCCACGGTCCTGATCACCGGAGAGAACGGCACAGGAAAAGACGTTCTCGCCCGCGAGATCCACGCCCACAGCCTCCGTAGCGAGAGACAGATGGTGGCGGTGGACGCTGGCGCCATCACCGAGACTCTATTTGAAAGCGAGCTGTTCGGCCATGTGAAAGGCGCTTTCACGGACGCCCACACTGATCATGTAGGCAAATTCGAGCAGGCTGACGGCGGTACGCTCTTCCTTGATGAGATCGGAAATATTCCTTTACACCTTCAAGCGAAACTCCTGCGGGTGATCCAAAACCGCAGCGTTATCCGTGTGGGTGGATCTGAGGCCAGGCCTGTGAATATCCGTCTGATCTGCGCCACGAACATGGACCTGGAGGCGTTGGTGCGGGAAGGCCGGTTCCGGGAGGATCTGTATTACCGGATCAACACCGTCCATATCGCACTCCCACCACTCAGGGAACGCCCGGAAGACATCATCCCCTTGGCGGAAAGGTTCATCAGCGAGTTCGCCAAGAAATATCACCGCCAGCTTACCGGACTGGACAGCGGCGCCGCCGAGGTTCTTAAGGCCCAGCGATGGAGCGGGAATATCCGGGAGCTCCAGAACGTGATCGAGAAGGCTGTCATCCTGAGTGAGGCTAGAACTCTGACGGCCAATGACATACAGATAGATGGGGCAAGTCATTCCAGCCTTGGTCGGGAATTCCTTGCCGAAGATGAGGAACGCTTGGTCCGGCAGGCCATGGATCGCACAGGAGGCAACATCTCCGCCGCCGCCAAAATGCTTGGTGTGAGTCGGCCTACCTTTTACGCGAAACTGAAGAAATACGGCCTCTGATGTCCACCTGGCAAATCATATTACTCTGCGTCATCGTCGCCACCGTAGCAGCGGTGATAGCGATAATACGAACCCGCCAGAGGACGATCCGGAAAGTGGCGTACATGATGGACGCGCTGGAGGACGGCGAACTGAACTTCCGGTTCAAGGATTCAAACAAGCTCAACCGCACCCTAAACCGAATAAGGACTATTTTCGAGCGCCAGCGTCAGCAGCACGAGCAGGATTCCTGGACAAAACTCATCAGGGTCCTCACGCATGAGATCATGAACACGGTTTCCCCTATCTCCTCGTTGAGTGATGCCCTAGCCAAGTCAGTTGACGAGAACGGTCACAGCGACCTTGACATCAAGGCGGGACTGGAGACTATCTCGGACTCCTCCAAGAACCTCATCGGTTTTGTGCAGACCTACCGGGAACTCTCCGGAGTGGCAAAGCCGATCAGGAAGGCGTTGGATCTCAGGGAGTTAATTGAGAGTGTCATCAGTCTGAACAGTGAATATACAGCCTCCCTCGGAGCCGTTTGCCAGTACAAGCTGGAAGAGGAGGATCTGATGATTTACGCTGACGAGGGTCAGATCTCCCAAATTCTCATCAACCTGATTAAGAACGCCCTGCAGGCCGGCGCGAAGCATATTGACATCTCCGCCAGGATGGGCGATGAGGACGATGTGATCATCGATGTGGCCAACGATGGTGAGCCGATCCCTGTCAGCGGGCAGGAGCAGATATTCATACCGTTCTACACCACAAAGAAAGAAGGTTCGGGAATAGGTCTGAGCATTTCCCGCCAGATCATGCGCAACCATAACGGCACTATCGAGCTGACTCGCAGCGATGACAGGCAAACCGTATTCGAGTTGCGGTTCTGCTAGTTATCAGGAGATTTCCACCCTAAGGTCTTTGGCGAGGGTGAGTATTTTCTTTGAGGTCTCAGTGCTTTTCAGAAGCTTTGTACGGACTTGAAGGATGGCTTTCTCGTCGGCCACGATGAAAGAATCGATCTCTATCTTCTTGGCCTTGGCGGAATCCATGAACTCCAACAGCCTCTCTGAAGAGACTGGGGACAGGGAGACGGTGATTATCCGCTCGCTGTATTTGCTGGTTATGAAATGCATGGCTTCAAGGCATATTACTGTCAGGAGCATGGCCGCTATGGCGATGGGGTACATTCCGGCGCCACAGGCGAGGCCTATGGCCGCGGCGACCCACAAGCCGGCCGCGGTGGTTATGCCCCTGACCACGTTTTTCTGGAATATTATCACTCCCGCCCCGATGAAACCTATTCCTGAGACGACCTGTGCGGCTACCCTGGAATGGTCATATTGTCCCGAGAAGGCATATTGGGAAATAATCATGAACAACGCGCTGCCGAGAGCGACTATGAAATGGGTGCGGACCCCGGCTTCCTTGGCCCTGAACTCCCGCTCGAAACCTATCGCCCCGCCCAGGAGACCTGCAACCAGCAGCCTCAGTATAAAATTCCAATCTATTGTCATATCATTGTCAGTTTAGAATAATCCAGGAGTGATGTGCAGCCACTTGAGGAGCGTCTGCCCAAAGAGCAGGATGAGGAACCAGGAAAAAGTCATCATCGTGATTCCGAACTTGAACGCGTCCGTCTGGCTATATTGGTTTGTATTATATAGAAGCGCCGCAGGCTTGCTGTTGAAGGGCAGCACATAGCAATGCTCGATCAGCATCGAGACGGGAAGGGCCAGGCTCATGGGCATGAACCCGAAACGCTGCTCAACACCAAGGGCTATCGGCACGAAAACCATCGTGCGGATGGTCTTGCTCTGGAACACCAGCCCCGAATACATCATCAGGAAAGTGAGTATCACGTACAGCACCCAGAACGGCGTGTCCGAGGTTATCCCCATCGAGTCGAACGCGGCGTTGACCATGGTGTTGGGAAGGTCGGTGGCGTTCAGGCCGCTTCCGAGGACATAGGCTCCGGCCGAGAAGAGCATCAGGTGCCAGGGGATGTCAACGTCGTTCCACTTCACGACCCCTATTCCTGGAAGCAGGGCGAGAACCGCTCCGATCAGGGCGACGATGGTCTCGTCAATATTGTGGAAAGTGCCTTTCGTGACCCAGAGGAAGAGGACTACCAGGAATATGCTGACCGCCCTCCATTCCTGGGCGCTCATCTTTCCCATCGCGTCCAGCTCGACTTTAAGCCTCTCGATTCCGCCCTCGATCTGGGGTTTTTGCTCTTCCTTCCTCATCGGAAAGAACACGTACATTCCCATCAGGAGTCCCACGACCAGGATGATCACGCTCATCGGGCCGACAGCTATGAGCCAGTCTGAGTAACCGAAGTCGCAAGATCCAAGGAAGCCGGCGATAAGGGATATCGCGAGAAGGTGGGCCCCGGACCCGGTGTAGAAGGCGTTCGCTCCGATATTTACCTGGAACAAGTTCTGGATCACCAAGTTACGCCCAAAGTTATTCCTATGCCCGTCAGAGGCTCCGTAAATCGCACAGATCACCATGAAGATAGGCAGCATGATGGTAGCCTTGACTGTGGTGGCCGAGATGAAGGCCGACAGGACGAGGTTGATCAATAGGAAACTCCACAGCACCCCCTTCGCGCTACGGCCGAACTTGATCACGAAAGCCAGGGCGAACCGCTTGGCGAACTGTGTCTTGACAAGCATGGAGGCCAGCACGAAACTGAGGATATTCAGCCACATCACTGGGTGGCCGAGTTGTGCGAGAGCCTCTTTCTGGGTGGTCACGTTGAACAAGACGACTCCCAGGATCAGGATCAGAGAGGTCAGATAGTTTGGAAGGGCCTCCGTCATCCATAGGATAAGGCTGGCTACGAATATCGCCAGCATGGCGTAATTGGCCCGGATGAACCCGTCCAGGCCGAGGACCCCAAGCCTTTTCTGGGCTGTCGCCGCAAGAGATGTGGTGTCCAGGTTGTCGATGAAGCCGATATGGCAGAACCAGCATATCCAGACAAAGGCGACGATAGCCAGGGGCCCGCCAAGACGGGCCATCCAAACCTCGAATTTGGATTTCCGCATCTTGGGCAGCTTCTCGATCTTGTAATTGTTCATGTCCAGCGGATCGAACGCGGTCGCCGCCTTTGTCCCGATATCTGTCGCCATGGTTACTTCCAGTTCTTGTAAGGGTTCTTCATCAACATGGAGTTATAGTACTTGGGATCGCCGGTGACCTCCTCGCCAAGCCAGGCGGGCTTGTCGAAAGTGTCATTCTCGTCGGCGAGCTCGACCTCGGCGACCGTCAGGCCGTCGTTGTCGCCATAGAACTCATCGACTTCCCAAGTGTGCTTGCCGTCAGTGTTCTTGACGAGATAGCGCGTCTTGTCGATGACACCGGGCTCGGCGAGATCCAGCAGAGCCTTGACTTCGTCAACAGGGATCTCCTTCTCCCACTCGAAGCGTGAGGCTCCGGAGGCGTTGCCGATGCCCTTTACGGTGATGAATCCCTTGTCGCCCTTTACCCTGACACGGACGGTCCTCTCGGGAACGCTGCTGAGGTAGCCCTGGGTGATACGCGTGGCCTTGAAGGCCTCATCCTTGAAGTCTCCCTTGACCAAGAATTTCTTCTCTATTTCCTGTCCCATATTCTTACTCGTTCGCTAAAGGTTTATCTATCATGCCGATGACCCTCTTGATGGCCTGGAGGTAATTGATGTTCTCGACACCCTCGAGACCGCAGTCGGCGATGGTCTTCTTGATGTCCTCGATCTCAGTGGACTCAGAGTTGATCGTGACGACTTTTGCGCCGTTGATCAGCACGTTGCCCACCTCGCAGATGGTGTCGTTGACCATGTAGCCAAAGCGCTGTTTGTGGACCCTGACGGCGGCGAGGTCGGGGCAGGCCTTGACCATAGCGATGAATTCCTCATAGGTGTAGGTGTCTTTCGTCAAGGCCGGCATCTCAACCATGAAAGCGGGGAAAACTTCTTTCTCAAGAACCTCCTTCGAGATAGGGAACTCCCCTTTCATCAGCGGGTTCCACTGCTCGAGGCCATCTACTGTCTGGACATAGGTCTTGATGTCCATCTTGCCATTGCGGATCTTGGTGTTGTTGATGTCGTTCTTGGCGGAGATGATGTATATCTCGTCGCTTGTACGCTCCCAGACCTTCTCCGGCACGGGGACGGAAAGACGCGCCATTCTCTTGTGGGCCTCACAAAAGTTCTGCCCGAAACTACGGAATTCAAAGCGAGGCTTGCTCTGCTCGCCGATTTTAAGTTCTGCCATATTATTGATATTTAAGTTAAACGTCTATTGCTTCACATCCGGGTCATCGGTGCCGCTTGTGCTGTTCGCCTCGCCGGGAGTGAACTTCTCGGTCTGCATCCACTTGCCGCTGCCGTCAGGGATACGGCTCCAGGAGCCCTTGTTGTTGGACAGGGAGGCTCCCCACTCACCGGTATCCATCTTCTCGCCCCTCTGGAAGAAGTCGATCTTGTTGCCCTTCGTGTCGAAAAGCTCGATAAGCACGCTCTTCTTGGCGGAGAAACCGCTCTTGAATCCCCTGGGGGTAGTTCCCTTGCCGCCGACAATGGCGAAGTAGCCCTTTGCCGGGACGACCTCGCCGTCTATTCCGGTCCAAGTCAACTCCTCATCCTTGTTGATCGTGACCCCCGTGAGCTTGATCGGGAAGTCCCCGGCATTGTACAGCTCGAAGAATTTCTCCTCATCTGCTCCTGCGCCATAGACCTCGTTGAGCCTCAACTTGGTCCAGTCGGTGGCCGGATCGCCGACCTTGTAGGAGAACTTGTCTGAAGTGGTCGCGAAACCGGCCTCATTGTTGACAGTTATCGTGAAATTGACCTCGGTGCCGTCAGCCATCGCCGGGATCGTGGCGGTGAACTGGGTTCCGGAACCGGTCATCTGGACGTTATTCCCGTTGTAGTTGAGCGTGGCCGATGTAACAGCCTGCAGTCCTGAAACCGTCGCGGTCACATTGACAGGAGCGATTGAGGTCGGTGCCTCTGGAGTGAACGCCACCTTGTCGATGCTTGACGGGCCTTCGAACATCTTGTCTTCAACGCATCCGAAAAGAGCGGTGAGAGCCGCCGATAATAAAAGTATCTTTTTCATAATCAATTATTTCTTAATGTGGTTTTACTAGAAGTCGATCTCGAAGCGAAGAGCCAGCATGTGGTAATCAACTCCCGCTTTTCCGGTAGGGGTAGCGACCTTGGTGTAGTCTTTGGTAGGCTGTCCTGCCGAATCTTTGCCGACATTGAGCTTGCCCTTACCGTTAGCGTAACGGTCGTTGTTGTTGAACTGGTAGTTCAGCTGCATTTTGACATTCTCGTTCACCCAGTAGTTGAGACCAAGGGTGTAAGCCTCAGCCGCTCCACCATAGACATTGCCGAAATTGAGGTTGCAAGTCTCGTAACGGGCGCAGAGCTCGATGTCGCCCCAGTCGTGGGCGCGCTCCACCTTGGTGTACTTGCCACCCATTGAGTCATAGCGCTGCTTTCCGCCGAAGAGCAGATAGCCCGCCTGGGCGTACCATCCACCGAAGTTCTTGGTCTCGGGATCAGCGGCTTCCGGCTTGAAATGGACGTTGTCGCCAATATAAGCGGCCTCATAGCGCAGTCCGCCCCAGTGACCGGCCAGCTCGACAGTCCAGAGATTGTTGTGGTCGAAGCCGGGAAGGTTATTGGTGTCGATGTACTTCTTGCGGTTGATGCTCGTGGAGTTACGCGCGCTTGCCCTGTATGTGCCCCACTCGCCGGTGGCAAGGTCGGTGGTCGTTGTCCTGTAGGAATATGCCGCACCGATGTGGAGGCTGGCGTTGTCAAGCTTGTACAGGGGACGAAAGACCAGCTTGGTGGTAAGGGAATAACCTGAGCTGCGGCCGAAATCCTTGTTGTTGTCTGCCACATTGGTCCATTCCTCCTGTCCGGCGATCACCTGAGAGAACGCTCCGGCGGAGAACCAGATCCAATCCTTGGCGTACTTGGCGTTGAATCCAAGATGACGGGACGGTGACAGGGCCGAGCAGACCATAGGGCGCTCCATGAACTGGAGGTAACGGGATGTCGTGTTCCTCTGGATAGAGAAGTTCTCCTTGAAGTTTCCTACCTGGAGATCCAGGTTGGGTACACCTGTATAACGGACGATGGCATCCTTCAGCTCGGCAAGGCCGTTGGCGAGATCCATATCGAACTCTCCGTACCAATTCTCATCGATCTGGCCTTTGACCGCAAAACGGGCCCTGCGGATCTGGACACCGTTGCCGATCTTGTCGGCATAGTCGGGAGCGCCGAAAAACACTGCCCCGTCAGCTTGCGCGCGGATATCAAACCACAGCTTGTAACCACTTGCCGGAGACTCCAGGACAAGGATTCCGTCCTGAGCCTCAACGTCAAGCCTGTCGGATTTGACCTGTACACCGTACTGGTTGTACTTGACTCTTTGTTGCGCGGTGGCCGCCGGAACTACCAGCAGCAGCGTCGCGACTATTAAAATTATCTTACGCATAATTGGTTAGGATAAATGTTATTGTAGTTAAATCGCTCTTATGAATTTGATAAGGTTGTCACTTCTTTGGAGACCCAGCTTGCAGCGCAGGCGGTAACGGTTGATCTCCACGCTTTTGGGGGCTATATTCATCAGCGAGGCTATGTACTTGGAGGAGAATCCCTGGCGGAGAAGATTCGCGAGTTTCCTCTCGTTTTCGGTGAGGTTGGGATATGCCTCCGAGAGGCGCAGGTTGAAATCCCTGTGTAAGACCTCGCTACGGGCATAGAAGTCGTTCATCTCGCTCGTGAAATACATCCTTTCCCTCATAGAGGACAGCAAAGAGTCTGTCCGGGCGTCTTTCTCCTGCCCGTCAGGCAGGGCCCGAACCTCTTTGAGATCCTCATAGAAGCTCTCCATGAACCGTTTCTGGTCCCCGATGCCCACGGCGAAATCCACGAGTTCCTTCCTCTTTATGTCCAGTTTGTTAAGAAGGTCTTTCTCAGTCATTTCCGCTTTTACCTCAAGGGCTGACAACGACCGCCTGGTACTGTAAAGCTGGCTCTCTCTCGCCCTGAGAATCCGCTTCTGGATGTCCCTGCCGCCCTGCCAGCGGAAAAACAACGTCATGCAAAAGCCAATAGAGGTGAGCGTGAGGGCGATAAAGGAACCGATGGCGGTCCCGTCAACGACCTTGGCAAGGCAATATGAGAGCATGAAGGCCAGGACCGGAGCCAGAGCGGCCGAGACAAAGGTCCCCGCTATGACTTTGGTTTCCGTGAGCGCCCGCTGGCGGATCACGCTTATTCCTATAAGGGCGGACACGAACAGGATCCCGACCGGTAGCGGGGTCGCCGCCATTCCGATCTTTCCCGGCAAGGGACTTGAGAACAGGGCAAGGACGACCGCCATCGAAAGGATCACTGAAGATATCGACTGGGAATTGATATCCAGCTCATAATCAGAAATATTCCATGTGTCGATGGAAACCTCTTTCCGCATCAGAAGGTATAGGAGGACCGCACATCCGCATGAAGTCAGGATCCTAACCCAGGCAGGGGCAGGAGTCGCCTGAGTGAGATATGAGAACAACAAGGAATAATTGACGGCAAAGGCCGCGAGAAGGAGGAATGAGGCTATCATCGATATTCCAAGAAGACGGGCGTCCAGTACCGCGAGATGGGTCTTCTTGTTTCTCAAGGCCAAAGTGTAAACCCGGTATATACCAGCCGCCAGCAACGCGCACAAAACGGGTGCCGCCACCCACGAAAACAGGTAGGAACCGGCCACGATGAAGTTCAAGTTACCTGTGTTCGCTAGCGAGACACCGGCAAGTGAGGCAATGAAAGCGAAAGGTACGGCGGGATAGCGGCCGAAACAGCCGGCGACCATTGCCGATATCGCTGTGGACAAGCCGACTGGAAGGATGTCCGCCACCGTAGATGGCCCGAGAATATTGACGGCCGCATCCGAGAGAGGGTCGCCGGCCACCAGACATGGGGCGGCGAGACCTGCCAACAGGACAAATGGCCAGAAAAACCTTGTCGAAAGCCTTTCTCCAGCCCCTGAAGCCAGGACGGCCCCGTTGACGACCGGCAGATCCCTCAGAACAGCCAGGGAACCAGCCAGCAAGGTGGAGAATATGACGTAAACAAGGATATCCATGATTTGTCACAGGGCTCTTTTGATCGCCATCACCGAGAGCTGCTCAGCGACCTTGACTGCCGCTTTGGCAAGATCCTCGATGTGCAGGGCGAAATACCTCAGATGGAATTTCTCACTCAGCTTAAGCTCATCGACCATGTCATGGAAAACCGTGCGCTTGATGGACTGGGAGAGCTTCACGGCCTCTTTCTCGTAGAAGTAAACCCGCTCGGTGGTCTCGGCCACATCCTCTGGCTGTGTGAAGTAAGCCTTCGATCCCGGAATGGTGCTCTCGACCGCCATCGAGGCCAGCTCACTGAGCTTGAGGAACTCCTTTCTCAACTCCGCCGGAATCTTGGGATTCTCGATCTCGAACTGGACCAAGTCCACACTTATAATAGATATAATATGGTCAAATCTCTCCAGGAGCCTCATGATGTCTCCCCTGGAACGGATGAGATACCCCCGGGAATACAGGGTGCTCTCAATTTCCCTGATCCTGGCCCCGGCCTCAGCCTCCAGCGAAGCCATGGACGAAAGGTTGTCCACAAAGGACGACTCGTCATTGTAGAGGTAATTCTTGACACCATCCCTGAAGACAAGGAGCGACTGGTCAACAATGCCCAGAAGCTTGTCCATGCTTCCCACAAGGCCATCGGCTTTCTTTTTGGAGAATATATCGAAAAGTCCCATACCCGTACTGATCTTTTGTAATTATAGTGTTTTTCGCCATAAAAACAAAACTATGTAGAGAAACAAAAGGGCCTGTACATGCCGTACAGGCCCTTCAAATAGGGATGATATAGAGTAATTGTAGAGTTTTTAAAAAGGACTATACAACCACTTGTAGAGTTTCAGATTGCCTTGAAACCTTACTTGGCAGCATCTTTCAGAGCCTTCTCCAGCTGCTTCTGGACCTCCGGATCCTCAAGGGCTTTCTCGGCTTCCTTCATGGTCTCATCAAAGCTCTTCTGGAGCCCTTTGTACATCTTTACGGAATAGCCGAGCTTGGTGTCGTTCTTCTCCAGTAGGCTGACTTCGCAGCGGTGAAGGACCCCGTCCCTGAGGAACGACCAGCCATAATCGCCGATGTAGATCTCGATGCCGAGAATCTTGGAGCCGGCATTATCCTTTATCATTTGCTCCAGATCCTTCTCGGAATAGGCCTCGTCCTTGTCGGACTTGTCCTCGAAACCATAGACATTGATCCCGTTGTCGGCCACCTTCTTCGTCACGGCGTAGATCCGACGCACATTGTTCTCGTGCTGTTCCTTGGTGTAGGTGTCACCGTCCTGGATCTTGAAGTTAGCGAGCACATCGTGATCATCACCATAATAAGTGTACTTGCTGGTCTCATTGAGTTTATACTCAGGAACCAGATCCGAGAACTTGATGCCCTCGTTCTTCTTGAAGTAGTACTCCGCGGCCTCCTTGGAGTATTTGTCTCCCTCGAAGGCTTCCTTGATCATCTTCTCGGCGACCTTCTCAAGGTCCACCTTACCGTCCTCTGTGACGGCACTACTGGCCTTCTTGCCGCCCTTTCCCCCGCAGGAGACCAGGGCCAAAGCGCAGACCAAACTCATAATCAAAACAAGTAAACGTCTCATTGCCATCTATTTTAAAGGATTAGTCATTAATATGAATTCAGATTATTCCGGCCTTGATGGCCTTGCTTACCATCTCGACAGTGGTCTCTGCCTCAAACTTCTCCTTCAGCCTTTTCCGGTACCATTTGATGGTCGGAAGGCTCAAGATCATGATCTCAGCAATCTGGGGACTTGTCTTTCCTTCAGCGATAAGGGAAAGGATCCTTGTCTCCTTTTTGTTCAAAATGATTCTTTTCGGATCTGTCGGTCGCATGTTCATTGACATCTTATTATCGCGAATTTCGTCAATCATATTCTCGAAAACACTACCCGAAAGGATAGAATAAACTATCCTAAAGGATAGATTTTTAAGTTGTTGAGTATTGATCAAGGGTTTTTTGCTATCTTTCAGACATGAATATCCGACCTGTCCTGACCATAGCCATTTTCCTCTCTATCACATCCGCTAATCTTCGGGCGGAGTACACCGACCACCGCCGGAAGAACCTCGACTCGTTGGAGAACATCGTCGTGAAGTACACTCCCGACAAGATTGAGAACGCTACCGAAGAGGAACTGGAAGGGTTGATAAACGCCTATGACAACCTGATGAACGGCTACCTCCAGATCAACCGGGAGCGAAGCATTCTTTTCGCCCGGAAACAGATCGCCCTCGCTTCGAGAAAAGGATGGTATGTGAAGAAATCGGACGCGGAGAAGACTCTCGGAAAGCACTTCTGGGCGATGGAGCAATACGACAGCGCCATGTTCTATTACATGACGGCCTTACGCGATGTTGACAAGATCGCCAAGATCGCGGCCGACCCTGACAATCCCAACGGCTACAGCCAGACCACCGCTGACAACAGTTATTCAAGTCTATACGGTGCCATCGGGAACCTCTACAACATGATGGATTCGATTCCTCAGGCGATGGAATATTACCGGATGGCAGGAGAGATATTCGACCGTTACGGCTGGAACGAGAGCAACTCGATCCTTTACCACAACATCGGAGAGACCTATCTTGACCTGAAGGACTACCCGCAAGCCCTGGAAAACTACGAGAAATCCATCCATTACGCCCTCGCGTCAGGGGACACTCTCCAGATATCCAGTGCCTACACCGGCCTGGGAGCCCTGTATCTTGAGCTTGGACGCACCAGGAAAGCCCTGAAATATCTGAAAGAGGCCGACAACTATTACTCTCTCCACGAGGATCAGGAGTTCAGGTCCAGGATTGAGACTTTGGACTTGATGGGACAGGTGCTTTCGCTACAGAAGAAACAATTGAGAACCATCACTTTAACAGCTATACTTCTGGCTCTGCTGACCATAATTCTCGCGGCCGCGCTGAGAAAGGCTTGGATATTCCGCAGGCAAAGGGACGCGGCGGACGAGGCGATCGATGAAGCCCTGGGAGAAGAAGACGATATAGCCGTTTCTTACAAAGATAGTGAATCAGTCCTGACAGCAAGGGAATCCGAGATCCTGCCTCTGATCGCCGAGGGCTTGACAAGCCAGCAAATTGCCGACAAGGTGTTTTTGTCTTTGGCCACCATCAAATGGCACCGCAAGAAACTCCTTGAGAAATTTGAGGCCGCCAACACCGCTGAACTTATCTCAAAAGCGAAAGAGAAGGGTTTCATTTAATACAAATTAGCGCTATATTAGCGTCATGGCAAAGATCTATGTGGCGTCAAGCTGGCGCAATCCCTACCAGCCTGAAGTCGTGAGACGACTCCTGGAGGCTGGACATGAAGTGTACGACTTCCGTAATCCTGTCGCCAACCCTGGTGGCTTCCACTGGGCGGACATCGCCGAGAACTGGCTGGAATGGAGTGTCGATGAATATATCGGCAACCTCACACACCCCATAGCTGAGAAAGGCTTCAAGGCCGACTTTGACGCCATGCTTTGGGCAGACACCTGCGTTCTGGTCCTCCCATGCGGCCGCTCGGCCCACACAGAGGCCGGCTGGTTCGCTGGAAAGGGCTTGAAGACAATCGTTTATATTCCCGAAAAACAGGAGCCGGAACTGATGTACAAGATCTTCGACCGGGTGGTTGGCTCGATAGACGACCTGCTACTCAACCTCAATGATGTCGTAAATCTCGAGGGAAGGTAACTTGAAGGTCACCTTGCCGTTCTTGTACTTGAATTTCAGGTCTTTACCTTTCGGCTGGCAAACTATCCGGGAAGGTTTCTCAGGAAGTCTCAAACTCACCTCAATATCATTGACCGGGTCGAAGGACTCCATGATCGGAGTATTCTTGTGATCCCCCGAGGTGTTGACAAGATGAACCTGCAATTTACCTTTCAAAGTCCTTAGAGACACGTCCACATAAGGAGAGGAAGCCACCTCGACCATCGGCTCCGGAAACAGTTCATTCACAAGGATATTGACCTTTGCCCTGATTCCGTCCGAGCCCTTTCCGGACTCGTAGTCTCCAGCGATCTGAGTGGGGATGAATCCGATTTTGCCGGAACCGAGAGCGGCACTGAACCATTCTGATTCTTTAAGTCCGATCCCTGAGGCTTTGGAGAAGAATCCGCACATGCCCTCGCCGGCCACAAGGAGCGATCCGCCCGCCTTGACATATTCCAAAAGATCATCCCTGAAGACTTCCGAAAGGGTCACGCACTCCGGCACAACAATCAGCGGGAAACGGCTCATGTCTGGCTGAAGGGTGGCCTCTCCGACAAGATCCACGCTGTACTGGGCCTCCAGAAGGCATTCGAGAATCCCGGCTGCCCCGCCTGTGGTGTTGGGGAACAGGGCATCGTTCCGGTGCTGGTAATCATAAGTAGAAACGAGGACCGCTACCTGCGGAACAGAGACGGAGTGATGGCAATAAGGCTGCCTTGCCCTTGCGAAAACGGCCACATCAGCCATTGGCTTCAAATTATCGACATTGAGCGAACCGTCCCTGTTTTGGGTGTAATATGCCTGGAAACCACCGCCTTGGGAGAGCGTCACCGCCGCCTCTCTCATAAGCTGGGCGGATGGTTTATAATATCTGACTTTGTCCACGTCAGCAAAACCCCAGGCCATCAGGTCCCACGGCACTCCCTGCCAGGCAAGGTATCTCGCGGCCACCCTAGCGGAGTTGACGCTGTTTCTCGCGGAATAATCCCCTGAAAGAAAATCCACTGGAGCCGAGACAGGCTCGGACATGTGGTGGGTATATGCCCAGTTGCTGCATATCTGGAATTCCGGGTACTCGCTCTTGACGGCAGCGATATAGTGACGAAGGTATCTCCTGTACGCCTCCCTGCAGAACTGCTTCCACTCGAACCAATGAGGTTCCTCCGGGGAGGTCGGGGCATCGAAACCGGTTTCTTCCTTGAAGAGCCTGACAGCTTTCTCCCCATAATCAAGGGTGGTCGCCCAGCATTCTCCGTCAACCCACATTCCGTCAACACCGTACTTCCCGGCGAGTTCCTTCAGCTGGGGGACGAGCAATTTGTCAACATAGGGGCCGAATACGGAAGTGATTCTGTCACTGGGGTTTCCGGATGGATCCTTCACTGCCCAGTCCGGATGGAGTTCGACAGCTCTCGCATCCCAGACACCGGAATAGTGCATGTAAAGTCCGACTCCCCGGTCAGCCGTAACCTTTCTCCAGACAGCCAGCGGATCAGTCACAAGACCAGGGGCTGGATTCCCCACCTCTGTCGGATAGCTTGAATAACCGGGGTGACCTTTGCAGTCAACCTGGATGTAATCCGGATGAACCATGTCCAGGATGGTTCCGACCATCTGGGGAGTAGTGTTAGCACCGATGTTCTTGTCCGCGGCACCGGCATGGAAATCAAAGTGGACGCCAAGGAAACTCTGGTCCCTGCGAAGACGCTCTTGGCCACTGGCGGAAAGGCAGCTCAAGATTACAAAAATGAAGAGGATTGGTTGTTTAGCTTTCATGACAAAACAAAGATAACGATTATTGAGGAATAATGATTATCTTTGTCTTCTGGTTTGAAATGAGATATTTATAATCCAATATTCATTAAATCATGAGAATTATCCAAGTTACAGGAAGGGAGATCCTCGATTCAAGAGGCAACCCCACAATCGAGGCCGAGGTGGTCCTCGAAAGCGGTATTATCGGCACAGCGGCTGTTCCTTCAGGCGCTTCCACCGGTGAGAACGAGGCTCTTGAGCTTCGTGACGGCGATCCCAAGCGCTACGGCGGCAAGGGTGTCCTCAAGGCTGTTGAGAACATCAATGACAAGATCGCTCCCGCAATCATCGGCATGTCCGCTCTCGAGCAGAGGGCTATCGACAAGACCATGATCGAACTTGACGGCACCCCCACCAAGAGCAACCTCGGAGCCAACGCCATCCTCGGCGTCAGCCTCGCCGTCGCCAAGGCCGCCGCTGAGTATCTCGGCATTCCTCTTTACCGCTACATCGGCGGAACCAACGCTTATGTCCTTCCTGTCCCGATGATGAACATCATCAATGGCGGAGCCCACTCTGACGCTCCCATCGCTTTCCAGGAGTTCATGATCCGTCCTGTCGGTGCCGCTTGCGAGGCTGAGGCTGTCCGCATCGGAGCCGAGGTTTTCCACGCTCTCCAGAAGGTTCTGAAAGGCCGCAGCCTTTCCACCGCCGTGGGTGACGAGGGTGGTTTCGCCCCGAAGCTCAATGGTATCGACGACGCTCTCGACTGCATCATCGAGGCCATCAAGAAGGCTGGCTACGAGCCTGGTAAGGACGTGACCATCGCTATGGACTGCGCCGCTTCCGAGTTCTGCTTCAAGGAGGGTGACACCTTCTACTATGACTACAAGCAGCTTAAGGACGGCAAGCAGAAGGATCCTAACGGCAAGAAGCTCACCAGCGAGGAGCAGATCGCTTACCTGGAGCAGCTGATCACCAAGTACCCGATCGACTCGATCGAGGACGGCCTCTCCGAGGAAGACTGGGAAGGCTGGGTGAAGCTCACCAAGGCCATCGGCGGACGCTGCCAGCTCGTCGGCGACGACCTCTTCGTCACCAACGTCAAGTACCTCCAGAAGGGTATCGAGATGGGTGCTGGTAACTCCATCCTCATCAAGGTCAACCAGATCGGTTCCCTGACCGAGACTCTCGACGCTATCGAGATGGCCCACCGCAACGGCTACACCACCGTGACCTCCCACCGTTCCGGTGAGACCGAGGACACCACGATCGCCGACATCGCCGTCGCCACCAACAGCGGCCAGATCAAGACCGGTTCCCTCAGCAGGACCGACCGTATCGCCAAGTACAACCGCCTCATGAAGATCGAGATCGAACTCGGCGACGAGGCCCGCTACGGCTACAAGAAGATCAAATAAGACATCTTCCGGTAATATAAGAGAAGCGGTGGCCAGCTAAGGTCACCGCTTCTTTTATATTCATTCACTTGATTATCCGATCATATTCTCGGGATCGAGAGCCTTGTCAAGAGCCTCCTTGGTCATGACGCCCTGCTCGAGGACGATGTCATAGACGGAACGGTTGGTCTCCAGAGCCTCCTTGGCGATCTTGGTGCTGGCCTTGTAGCCGATGATCGGGTTAAGGGCTGTGACGATGCCGATGCTGTTCTTGACCATGTCATAGCAACGCTCCTTGTTGACAGTGATGCCCTCGACACACTCTTTACGGAGAGTGTTCATGGCATTCGTCAGCCAAGTGATGCTCTCCATAATCGACTCAGCGATAACAGGTTCCATCACATTAAGCTGAAGCTGTCCGGCCTCGGCGGCGAAAGAGACAGTCGTGTCATTGCCTATAACCTTGAAACAGACCTGGTTAGTGACCTCGGGGATAACCGGGTTGACCTTTCCTGGCATGATTGAAGATCCTGGAGCCTTGGGAGGCAGGTTGATCTCATGCAGACCACAACGCGGACCGGAAGCCATAAGACGAAGGTCATTGCATATCTTCGAAAGTTTGACAGCCAATCTCTTGAGAGCGCCGGAGTAGCTCACATACGCACCTGTGTCAGGGGTAGCCTCTACAAGGTCGGGGGCCGCGATGAACTTCTCACCTGTGAGTTCTGTCAAGTTGGCGGCGCAAAGGGTAGCGAAACCGGGCTTTGCGTTAAGGCCTGTACCGATAGCGGTCCCACCCATATTAATCTCATAAAGAAGATTCACATTCCTCTCAAGGTTAGCGACTTCCTCCTCAAGGTTGGTGGCGTAAGCGTGGAACTCCTGACCGGAGGTCATAGGGACGGCATCCTGAAGCTGGGTGCGGCCCATCTTGATCACATCCTTGAATTCCTCGCCTTTGGCCTTGAACGCGCCGATCAGATCCTTGAGGCTCTTCTCAAGCTTGCGGTTCATCCTTATGAAAGCGTAGCGGAAAGCTGAAGGATAAGCGTCGTTGGTGGACTGGGCGCAATTGACATGGTCATTAGGAGAGCAGTATTTGTACTCACCTTTCTCATGTCCCATGATCTCAAGAGCCCTGTTGGCGATAACCTCATTGGCGTTCATGTTAACCGAGGTTCCAGCGCCGCCCTGCATCATATCGACAGGGAACTGATCGTGGAACTTGCCGTCAATGATTTCCTTGCTGGCCTCCATGATAGCGTCGGCTATGACAGGATCAAGAGCGCCGAGCTCCTTGTTAGTCTTCGCGGCGGCGTACTTGATGCAAGCCATCGCGATGACATAATCAGGATAATGGCACATCCTGGTCGTCGATATCTTGTAATTGTTCAAAGCCCGCTGTGTCTGAACTCCGTAATAAGCGTTCACCGGAACCTGAAGCTCACCGAGCAAATCAGACTCAATCCTGAATTTCTCACTCATATTTCAATCTTTAATTTAAAAACGTATTATGTCGTACAAATATATATAATAAATATAAAAAAAAGCGCCAACCACCTGGCTGGCGCTTCAATATTCTTAATAATTCTTACTTCTTGGAAGTCTTCTTCGCAGGCTCCGCCGCGGCGAGCTTCTTCTGACGGGCGACAGTGGCGTCGTACATCACAGGGGTACCGATGAAGATGGAAGCGTAAGTTCCGATCAGGATACCGAGGATGAGGGCGACCGCAAGACCCCTGATGGACTCACCGCCCCAGATCGCGATAGCGAGCATGGTCACGAGAGTGGAGACAGAGGTGTTGACCGTACGGGTGAGGGTCGCATTCAAAGCCAGGTTCGTGTTGGTCTTGATGTCCGTATTCGGATGCAGGGTCCTGTACTCACGGATACGGTCGAAGATAACCACGTTATCATTGATAGCGTATCCGATGATCGTCAGGATAGCCGCGATGAACGTCTGGTCAACGTCGAGGTTGAACGGCAGGATGCCGGAGAACAACGAGAAGAAACCGATGACGATGATGGCGGTGTGGGCCAGGGAGACAACTCCACCAAGACCCCATGTCCATCCCTTGAACCTGAAGGCGATGTAAGCGAAGATAACGATCAGGGCGAGGATAACAGCGATCACAGCGTCCCTCTTGATGTCGTTGGCGATGGTAGGACCGACCTTGTCAGATGAGATGATACCGTTGGCGTTCCCGAGAGTTGACTTGAATTCATCAATCGTCAACTTCTCAGCGAAGAACGGAGCGAGAGCGTTGAAGAGCTTGCCCTCGACCTCAGCGTCAACCTCAGAGGATTCCTCATCATTCTTATACTGGGTCGTGATCTTCATCTGGCTCTCACCACCGAACTGCTTGACCTCGACAGCTCCGTCGAACTCCGCGATAGCGGCCTGACGGATCTCCTCAGCTGTGACCGGCTTGTCGAAGCGGACCACATAGGTACGACCTCCAGTGAAATCAACACCATAGGTGAAGCCCTTGGTGAAGATGGACACGAGGGAGATGAGGATCAAAACGCCGGAGACAATGTAAGAGACCTTGCGGGCGCTGATGAAATCGAAGTGGGTGTTCTTGAGGAAGTTCCTCGTGAGGCTGTTCTCGAACGTGATGTTCTTGCCCTTCTTGATACGGTCGTCAAAGATAAGACGGGTGATGAAGATAGAGGTGAGAACAGAGGTGATGATACCGATGATGAGCGTGGTGGCGAAGCCCTGGACAGGACCGGAACCGAAGATGAAGAGAACGATACCGGTGAGGAGGGTAGTGACCTGACCGTCGATGATGGCGGAGTAAGCGTTCTTGTAACCGTCAGCCACAGCCTTGCTCAGGCCCTTGCCGGCGGCAAGCTCCTCCTTGATACGTTCATATATAATAACGTTGGCGTCAACAGCCATACCCATCGTCAAGACGAGACCCGCGATACCTGGCAGGGTCAGGACAGCTCCGAACGACACGAGAACTCCGAAGAGCAGCAGGACATTGCAAAGAAGGGCGATGTCAGCGGCAAGACCGGCTCCCTGATAGAAGAATATCATATAAAGGAGAACCAGCAAGAAAGCGATCAGGAAGGAGATCATACCAGCCCTGATCGACTTGGCACCGAGGGAAGGTCCGACGACCTGCTCCTGGATGATGGTAGCGGGAGCGGGAAGCTTACCGGACTTGAGGACGTTCACAAGGTCGGTGGCCTCCTCAGGGGTGAAGTTACCAGTGATGGAGGACTGACCGCCGGTGATGGCGCCGTTGACGTTAGGATAGGAATACACCATACCGTCGAGGACGATGGCGATCTGCCTACCAACGTTGTCACCGGTCATACGGGCCCAGATATTGGCACCCTCAGCGTTCATGCTCATCGAGACTGAAGGCTCACCGTTGGTTCCATGGTCATAGACCACGCGGGCGTCGGTGACGACACCACCGTCAAGCTTGGCCTTTCCGTTGCGGGAAGTGGACTTGATGGCGACGAGCTCGAAGATATTGTCGGAGTCGAACATCTCTGAAGGCTTGACTGACCACATGGGGATGAACTCGGCCGGGAATATCTCGGCGATCTGAGGCATCGAGAGGTACCTGTTGACCTTGGCGGTGTCGATTCCGGAGGCGAAACCTATGCAGGCGTTGCCGGTGTACTGTGAAGGAGTAAGGACAGCGTACAGGGGGTTCTGCTTCTTGTAGGCCTCAAGATCAGCGTCGGCAGCCTGGTTCTGGGCGATCTCCGCGTCAAGTACGGATTCAGGTTTGGCCTCTTCTGTCTTGACAGAATCGGAAGCCTCGTTGCCAGAGAGGATCTCAGCGAGCTTGGCGTTGGCCTCAGCGAGGTAGCCGGAGATCTCCTGATTGGTGAAAGTCTCCCAGAACTCGAGGGAAGCCGTGCCCTGGAGGAGTTTCCTCACACGCTCAGGCTCCTTGACACCAGGAAGCTCGACAAGGATACGTCCGCTGTTTCCGAGCTTCTGGATGGAAGGCTGGGTCACACCGAAACGGTCGATACGGTTCCTCAGAACGTTGAAGGAGTTAGCGACCGCGCTCTCGGCCTCACCACGGATAACTGTCAGAACCTCAGCGTCGGTAGATTCGGGCTTTACCTTGTCCTTCATCTCGTAGGTTCCGAAAATCTGGGCAAGCCTCTGTCCGCCGGCGACCTCTTTCCAAGCGTTGCCGAAGAGGGTTATGAAATCATCCCTCGAATTGACGCTACGCTCTTTGGCAAGAGAGAGAGCCTTCTGGAACGCCGGGTCGGGGTTGTCACCCGAAAGAGCCCTGACAAGATCCTGCAGCTGGACCTGGAGCATGACGTTCATACCTCCCTTGAGGTCCAAACCAAGGTTGATCTCCTTAGCCTTGCAGTCCTTGTAGGTGTTCCAGAGATAAACTTTCTTTGAGGAAACCGAATCAATGTAGACCCTGTTCTGGTCTTTTCTGATGGAGTCCAGATAATAAGCCTGGTTCTCCGGGGAAACATTGGCGAACGAGGCGGCGTTCATGGCTGCCTGGGCAGCCTTCTCCGCGAACTTGTCCGCTTTCCTTTCCTGGATGGTCGTCACCGCCGTGAAAGAGAGCTGCCAAATCGAAGCGATGGCGAGCAATATGGCGACGAGCCTTATCCAACCTTTACTTTGCATAATGTTTTAGTTTATATTTTTATTGTTTTTGCTTTCGGGCATAAAAATAAGGGTACAAATTTAGCATTTTTTTCTAAGAAAGAAATTATCTGCCAAGTATTTCTTATTTTTGCAGACGCATTGACTCCGATTTTCGGAATGAAAAAGATAACTCTCGGTTTTTTCCTCATAATTTCCACCCTGCTGATGTCCGGGCAGAAAGCGGGGTCCCAGACGATCGTCGATCGGATCATCGCCCAGGCAGACTCGGCGAGGCTCTCTTATGATTTCCCTAAGGCGGTAGAGCTTTGCCAAAAGGCAGCCGAGCTCGACTCCACCGCGGCCGTAAGGGTTGAGGACCTTCGGATCATCAGCGATAACGGATTGTCCATGATGGACTTCTGCAGCCGTCCTGTGGTGGTGGCCAGGCAGGCGTTTCCTTTAAAGGACTTCCTCCTCTACTATCCTCTGGCGAACCATGGCTGGAGAAAATCTCCCAACCAGCTGGACTCACTCGGAGGCGATGGATTCTCCCAGGCGGTATATTTCCCGGAAGGTTCCGGGGACCTTTACTACTCAGCGGCGGACGAGAACGGCATCAGGAATATCTACAGAACCGTATTTGAAGACTCCCTGTGGACGACTCCGACACTGATCAACGAGCAGCTGACCAGCTCATCAGACGAGATATATCCGATGCTTTCCCCCGACGGGGAATCCCTGTTCTTCGCTTCAAAAGGGCTGTACGGGATGGGCGGCTACGACCTGTACGTCTCGCATTGGAACTCCGAGACCGGAGATTGGGACATTCCCGTCAACATGGGTTTCCCATATTCCTCGCCCTACGACGATTTCCTTTTCATGAACACCGAGGACGGCAAATATTCGATATTCGCCTCTAACCGCGGCTGCGGAAAGGACAGCGTGCTGATCTATGTTCTTGAATATGACAGCATGCCGGTAAGAGAGGCTGTCAGCGACATAGCTGCCTTGAGGACTCTCTCTGACCTGACTCCGGCACGTGATCCCTCAAGGATGGATAACGGATCGGCGGTCGAAGACAACGACGCTTCCGGAGAGGAGGCGAGGAGATATATGGACAAGATGAGGGAAGTCCGTTCCCTGCGCGACTCCGTATCACGGTTCAATAAGGGTCTCGAGAGCCTAAGAGCCGAGTTCTCCGCCGCTTCCGATGAAAGAAAGGCATCTCTCTCAGAGGTAATTCTCCAGAAAGAGCTCCAGCTCCCGGCCCTTAACGATTCGCTGCAAAAGGCCGTCAAGGGTTTGCAGGCCCTGGAGATGGAGTTTTTGGCCAACGGAATAGTTTTGGATATCAGCAAATTACAGGCAAGGGCAGACAAAGACGTTGTCGGAGCCGCTTCGGGTTACACTTTCACCCGCAACAGCTACGGTCCTTCCCCGAAGCTTGCCATGAGGGAGCCTGAAAGGAAATTCGACTATTCATTCATGATTCTGCCGGAAGGCCGCTTCGCCGAGGATAACACTCTGCCGGAAGGCATTGTGTACCAAATACAAATGTTCACCCAGTCCCGTAAAGCGACTGTCGCTGACCTCAAAGGCCTGAGTCCGGTCTTCGAGAAGAAGTCAGGTAGCAGGTACATCTGCTCTGTCGGGTTGTTCAGGACCTATGCCGACGCCCTCTCGAACCTCAACAAAGTCAAGAGGCAGGGCTTCCGCACCGCCGAGATCAGGGCATATAAAGATGGCGAGACAATAAGCGTGACTTCCGCCAGAAAGCTTGAGGATGAACGCCTGTACACCGTTGTCTTCTATCCGGAGAACGGCCAATCCCTGCCTGACGGGGCGATGGACGCTATCCGCAAGACAGGGATGGATGTGGCCAAGAGTGTTTTGAATGGATCCGTGGTCTTCACGGTAGGTCCGTTCCACGACAAGACCGAGGCTGAGGAACTCGTGAGCGCCTTGAAGTCCCTCGAGGCAGGGGACTGCTCGCTAACGCTTTCTGGGAGCGAATGAGACCTGGTCCTCGACCTGACCGGTCAGGACGTTGTGGACTGTGACATTAAGCTTGCCTCCCTCCACCTTACCTTCTATCACCGTGGGGAAATGCTTCTCATCCAATTTCGGACCTCCTCCGACAAGTTGGGTCCAACTCCTTCCCGGAGTGGGGTCGTCTCGGCGGTAAGTATGCTCATGGGCGGTTATAATCAATTGGCAATGAGCTTTTTCCAATAGCGGAGTCCAAAGCTCCGCACAGGTGCGCTGCCAGATGGCGAAATCATGGGTGTACTTCGGATCCTTGTCGTCCGGAGCCACATCACCGGGATTGGACTCGGGTCTGGAGTCGAATAGCGGAATATGACAGAAAGCCACAAGGTAAGGAGCCTTGGCGATGTCCTTCCTTTTGAGGGCGTCACGAAGCCAATCCACCTGCGCGCGGCGATAGGCGGCACTGTTGAACAATCCGGCGAAAATCGGATTGGTGTCCATCTTATCCTCGGCGGTATCAAGCCCGATCAAGGCGATATCCCCCATCCTGACGGCAAAGTTCCTGCCGAGATCCCAATCCCTCGGAGCCCTCTCCTCTGGCTGGCGATACATCCAAACCCTTTCCAGATGACGGTTGGCCATGCCTCTTGAGTCGTGATTGCCGGGACTGAGAAGGTAAGGAATCTGCGAGGCGTAATCCTTGGCGGAAATCTTTGGATCCAGGAATATTTCTATCTGACTTTCAATTGTTTCTTGGGTATTAGAAGCGTCGCCGTTCCAAATCACGCAGGAAGGAGCCAGGGAGTTGACCTTAGATATCGTCTTCTCGATGCCGGGCCAATGTACATGGGTGTCGTTTATGACGCAGAAATGTCCCTCCGAGGCCTTCCCGGCGGTGGTGAAACTGTAGGTTCGCAGATCCTCCTCAGTGCCGAGAATCTTCATGTCATAGCCGCCACCATAATGGATCCTGTCGGCGCCGATCTTATAGAAATATTTGGTGGAAGGCTTCAGGCCGGTTACCCTGATCTGGCTTACCTTGTCGCTGATCTCAGTCAGGCGGTAGCCGCCGCACTTGATTTTCCTCGCGTCACTCAGGTCCGGTTTCTCCCCGATAAGGACATATCCGTTGGCAAGAGCCCCGACAGCGAAAGCAACTCCGATAGAATCTTCCGCATAATTCTGCAGCATAGGGGCCGAAGTGATCAGTTTCCCGTCCCCGTCGGTAGCATTACCGTCATGACCGGTCATCCCGTCCTCTGTCATCCTGAGCGGAGCGAAGG
>Ga0310695_10003884_pt1 | contig 28494 bp, 35 predicted proteins | sample RumenRJG_04DNA_FD_203882 | JGI IMG/M metagenome (GOLD analysis project Ga0310695, IMG submission 203882) | Bovine rumen microbial communities from Lethbridge, Alberta, Canada - RJG_04 (v2) (version 2) | ecosystem: Host-associated > Mammals > Digestive system > Stomach > Rumen | place: Canada... | reverse complement strand
CTTCCCTCAAAATGAGAATGAGGTAATCGAAAAGTCCGGAATGCCCGTTTATTAGGATGTAAAAGTCCGGTGATTTTCCCGATATTTTCTTGATATTGCTGAATTTGCCCTGTGTGTTTGAATTTTAGCGCCGGGCAAAGTTGTGAATTTTGACAGACAGTTTGATTATTTTGGGACACTTTGTTTTAGGTTTTGTTCAATACCGTTCAAAAGTCCGTATAATTTGCTTTTTAGCGTTCAGGAAAATCACAGATTTTTTGTATAAGATTTTTGAATTTTTGCAAAATGAGGTAATTGAAAAATAATTATCATTTGGAAGTCGGAAGTGAAAAATTTAAGGGGAAATCGCTTCCCTGACTTTATTTTTCAAATATTTTATCGAAATAAATTCCAAAACCTATGTATGACTTTTCTAAAACTCAATGTAAAAAATATCGGATTAATTTTACCCCTCAAAGCTGGAAGTAGAATTGAGAGAAAATAGCAGGTTTTTGTCAAAGAATAAATTCAAACCCTGTTTAAATTGCGTTTTAAAATAGTTTTATGGGTGTTTTATAAAATTTTCTACTTAAAATTTAGATATAATCAGACACATAACAACACATTTCCCTCTAAAACTTGGCAAAATGAGAATATAACTTATATGTAATAATCTAATTAGAAACTTATTACCTATACATTATAAATTTTTTAATGCAGATATTATTTCTTCAAATTCAATTTGATTATAATATAGGGATTTATCATTTTTATAGCCCTGTTTTAAATTGTTAAACAATTCGCCATCAGGTTTTAGAGCGATATGATTAATCAAATCATCCCAAACTACAGGTTCTAAACCATAATACTTATAACTTATCTCATTAATATCAGCAACGATGCTTTCTAATTTAGTTTTATTGTTTAATAAAGCTTGAACTTCATTAGTTTGCAACAGTTTATAAATATCATAATAATGACGCGTTTTCTTTTGTAGAGTTTCGCCGTTATCTTTGTCATAAATTTCTTTTATGGCAAAAACCTTTTCAACAAAAATTCTCTCAGCCGATAATACATTTATTTCAAAAGTTTTTGTATCATGGCCTTCTAATTTACCGTCAACTAGTTTTTCTACATAAGATGTGATTGTTTTCTTCTGAATCTCAGGAACTGTACCACCTCTATAACCGGGTTCAAGCAAAATTTCTTTTCCGACAGAATCAGTAATATTTGTACTTACAGTTGGAAAAATAAATTTAAATGCCGCATATAATTGTGCACGTTTGCTATTAGTTTTATCACAATTTAAACCTTCTAAGCCGTCGATATATTCTCTGAGAGCAACCAATCGTTTTTCCTTTTGAGTTTTTGATTGCGTTTTATCAATTTCAAGCATTAATAAATCAATATCTTCAGAAAATCTTTCAATTAAATTATAAGCTTTAGATAAACAAGTTCCTCCTTTAAATACAAATTCATTTGCAAATTCTGATTTAACAAGATTTTTAAGAAGATATGTAACCCAATAATCTTTCTCAACAATAAACTCGCTTAAGTTTACTTGTTTAGCTGCTTCAATTATAAAATATTTAAAATCTTCATGCTCGTGTAGATATTTCATTACCTCTCAGCCCTTATCTGCCAATTATTGGCATACATTAACGCATTCCCCACGTTTAAGTATACCATAGACAAAGGGTTCAGAGAATTTTTTAATTTATTCAGAAGATTAGCATCAAAGTTAAATTCTTCTGCAATTGCACCAATAATGGATTTAACTCTTGTTGTTTCATAAAATGCGGATTTGACAAGAGATTTTAAGCTAACCTTGTTGTTTTTAATTAATATTTTTATTTGATTAATTGTTTTTTCGATTGTTGTATCCGGAATAGTTTTAATATCAATAATTGCATCAAGTATAATTCGCTCAGTTTTGTCGCCATTAACAGGTTTTTTTCTGTAGATATATTTTATTTTATTTTCTGATCTTAAATTATAATCACAAGCAATTACAATATTATTCGGTACTTGTGTTGTTAAACCTAGTTCATTATAACCGGCGAGTCCGGATATACAATAAAAATTACATTTGCTTTTTGCTTTTGACAAAGCTAATTGTATATCTGTATATGATGTTTCACCAAGAACTGTTTTTTTACTCCTAAAATAAAAGCCGCGTTTCGCCCTTTTTAATACACCCTCTTTGACTAAATCGCTAAATGCTTTTAAAACATCCATTCGTGGAAATTTTTTAAAATCATCAATAGACCAAATTTTGTCAAAATTTGAATCGGACAATATTTTCTTTTTCATTTTTGATTTAGTAGTATCCATATTTATAGTATAGCTCATGTCTTATATAATTTCAAGTATTTACATGTAAATACTTGAAATATATCTTTATAAATTTGTAACATTTTTATAAAGTACACTTTGCCATTTTGTTGCTTTTAACAATTTTATAAAGTAGAAATTTGGCGACACACTCTGACACATTTCCCCCTTAAACACTTCCATTTTGAGAGAAAGCAGTCTAACATACAGTAGCTTCAATAATAAATAAGGATACGGTATGGCAGACATTAATAATAACGACATTTGGATTGATGTTGAGACGCTCGCTAAACTAAAAAACATTACCCGAAGAGCAGTTCGGCTTGCATTAAATCAGAATAAATATGAATACAAAGTTGAAAATATCAGAGGTGGCAAAACATACAAGATTAAATTATCAACGCTTGAAGAAGAGCTTCAGCTCAAATATTTTCAGGAATATTATGATGACTATAAAACCTGTGATAACGAGGTTATTGAATTAAGCAATCTCAATATTAAACAGGAAAAACTAATATCAGAAAACCAGAGAAAAATTGCACTTGCTAAATATGACCTGATTTATGCTTGGCTTAATTTTAGGAAAGAGTATAAAAGAGATAAGCTCAAAACCAACGGCAACATTTCCAATAAAGAATTCTTGCAATTATATAATACAGGAATGTTTCAGGAAGAGATATTCAAAATCTTGGACAAAGTTTCAATTGGCTCTCTTTATCGCTGGCGGGCACTTTTGGATTACAACAAAGATTGGACAGCGTTAGTCGGACAATATAAATATTCAACCCGAAAAGAATACAGGACCACACTAAACGAAGAACAGATAAAAATATTTATACAGATTTTGCTCTCCCCAAGTGCATTTTCAATAGGTAAAGCGATTTCTTTAACAAAGCATATTCTAAAAGAACGCGGTCAGGAGATTTTACCTAAAGATATTACGTTCAGGCGGTATGCGGAGTGGTTCAGGGATAATAATTTCGATAAATGGACACTTGCAAGAGACGGCGAAAAAGCATTAAAAGATAAAGTGAGCCCCTTTATAGTCAGAAACGCAGCACTTTTAAAAGCAGGGCAAGTGCTTGTGGCAGACGGGCATACGCTAAACTTCCAAGTAATAAACCCATTTACAGGTAAACCCTGCCGAGCGACTCTGCTCGGCTTTTTGGATTGGAAATCCGGCGGACTTGTCGGGTACGACATTATGCTTGAAGAATGTACACAAAATATCGCGTCAGCTTTAAGGAATGCGATTTTAAAAATGGATCACATTCCTGAATATGTTTATCAAGATAATGGCAGAGCTTTTAAAAGCAAATTTTTTAACAAGGATAAAAAGTTTGAAGAACTCGGATTTACAGGTGTTTACAACAAACTTGGAATAAAACCTGTTTATGCCACACCATACAACGCTCGAGCCAAAGTCATCGAGCGTTTCTTTTTGGATTTTCAGGAAAGTTTCGAAAAGTTGATTCCTAGTTATATCGGCACGAGTATTGAAAACAAGCCGGCATATTTAATGCGAAACGAGAAACTACACAAAAATATTCATGAGAAGTACAGCTTTACTCCAACCATAGAACAGGCACTTAAAATGATTGATAAATGGCTTGAATTCAAACACTCGCAACCTTGTCCGAACGCAAAAGATAAAACAATTCAAGAGGTTTTAAACGAAATTGAAAAGCAAAATATTGATGAAAACTCGCTTGACGATTTGATGATGGCACAAGAGATAAAATCAATCGGCAGGAACGGAATCAGGTTCTTGAAGGCGGATTATTTTGACGAGGCACTATATGGTATCAAAGAGAAAACCGTCATAAAGTACAGTCTGTTCGACCTTTCATATATTAAGGTTTATTCGATGAAGGGCGAATTTATATGTAAGGCAAACCGCATAACAGAAACCCACCCGCTTGCTTATCAAATGGGCGATATCAAAGATATCGAGGACTACAAGCAGAAAATTGAAAAACAACAAAAGCTCCGCAGGAAAACGATAAATGCGGTTAGGGAACATTTCAATTTAGAAGATATGGATTATCTTGAAAAAGAATTAATGCAGAATATCCGCTTGCCTGAGCCCGAGCCGATTAAAGAAATAACAGTTCAACATGAACCAAAGTCGAAACAGGATTTTGAGCCAAAAGTCAAAACCTCGATTGTTGCAAGACCAATATTCAAGAGTGCCTACGAACGTTATGAATGGCACATGCAAAACGGGTGCATTTGCCAAGAGGACAGAACGGTTTAAATTCTATTGATGAAATTATAATTAAGGAGATTTTAAACGATGAAGCAGCAGATAAAGAAACTGTGCAAACAACTGAGTAGGTTTAATTTTGATGAAATCGCAAGTATATTAGAGCTGAGCGATGATGAAGTTCAAAAAATAATACAGGATTTGATAGCAGAAAAAGTTATAAGCAAAATTTCTGATACAGAATTTGCCTATGTACCTGATATTGTTTCATATCCACAAATTGAAGCATTGCCGCAAAAACAATCACCAAAACAACCCAAACCAGAATTGTGTTTTGATATTACAACATTATTATCTGATAACAAAGAAGCACAGGAATTATTTAATAATGCTGCAGAATACAATAAACGTCATATTATAAAATGCTTAAATTTATTCAGATTAACAAGCGGTTTGTCGTTTAAAGAAACCTCAAAAATGCTAAATGAAATAACCAAGAAAAATCCGGATTATAAAATGGGGTATAGCACTTTTATAAGATGGAAATCATCTTATGCAAGAAATGGTTTATTGGGTTTAATGAAAGCCTATAATCCACCGCAGCATAAAAGTTTAGTAACAAAAGAGCAATTAAAAGAATTTGAAGAAATCTATTTAACCCCCAAAAATTATTCGGTCAGAATCGCTTGGGAGATACTAAGAAGCAGACACCCCAACGAACAAATTTCAAGCATTCAATCCTTTAGAAGAGCCCTGACTAAAAACTTTTCAGCTGAATATATCAAGAAAAGACGAAGCGAAAGTTTAAAACTTCCAGATCTTCGCAAAATATCTTCAGTTGAAACAGATAAAATAACATATGAAAAAGTCAGTACGGCGTTTGATGATTACCTGAAAACGCTTGAAAATAAGCAAGATGAAAATTCGATTTGTACAAGAGGTTATATCCAAAACCACTTATATCCATATTTTGGCAAATACAAGTTTAAAGATATTACGCAAGAAACTTTGATTAATTATCAAAGTAAAATGTTATCAGAAGGTTATTCTGTTGCAAGCATAAAGCGGTTTATAAGTACATTTCAGAAGATCATGAAAAAATATTCAAATAGCTCTCATCTTCTATTTTCAACACAAGAAACAATTTTACCTTCACTTGAAAATAGAGTTTTAACAGATTTAGAAATTCAACAGATAATTAAAGACGATAATAAAATACAGGAATTATGGATTTTAGCAACTGGAATAAATATAGCTGAACTTGGAGCTTTGTATTATACGGATATTAATTTTAGCGATAAAACCGTAAATATCAGTAAATTCAAAAATAAAGGAAATATTGAAAATATCAGAGCAAAGTATAAAATAAGAACATTAAAAATACCGGATATTTTATTTAATAAAATAACTAAAAAGCAAAATGGATTGCTTTTTAAAGATGTTAAAATAGACAATTTTGATTTGTTATTAAATACTTATATAAAATTGCTGCTTGATAAAAACGTACAAATAAACATAATCAGCAGGAATTTAGGGTTTTATAAACTGACTGATTTTGAGAGCAGATATAATTTCTTATTACCTCAAAAATTGGATAGTAATTTTCAAATAATTTAACTTTCCTGTAAAAAAGTGTAAGATTTGCTCAATTTTTCGTGTAAAAAAATGTAAGTCAAATCTTAAAATCAGTGCTATAATTGATGTTAGGAGATGTGAGTTTATGACCCAAATTGAAGTTTTAAAAGGTGATATAACAAAGTTGAATGTTGATGCAATAGTTAATGCCGCAAATACAAGTTTATTAGGTGGCGGCGGAGTGGATGGTGCAATTCATCGTGCCGCAGGGCCAGAGCTTTTAGAAGAATGCAGAACTTTAAACGGCTGCCAAACAGGGCAGTCAAAAATTACAAAAGGTTATAATTTGCCTGCAAAATTTGTAATTCACACAGTTGGTCCCGTATGGCATGGTGGCAACAAAAGCGAAAGAGCACTCTTAAAATCCTGCTATACAACTGCATTAAACCTGGCAAAAGAAAACGGAATCAAAACAATCGCTTTTCCTGCTATCTCGTGCGGAGTTTATCACTTCCCGCTTGATGAGGCTTGCAAAATTGCAATGAGTACTGTTAAAGAATTTATTTCAAATGACGATTCTTTAGAAAAAGTTATTTTTATTGATATAAACGATGCAATTATTGAAATTTACAAAAGGATTTTGAATTAACAAATATGGATATTTTAGATAGACTTGCGAAATCAAAATTCAGGAGCAGATTTAAGCTTCGGACAAAAGAGCTTGAATATATCAAAGACAAAAGTCTTGATACGATTTATTCTCACGCCTGTGATTTTATTCGTGATAGAGTTGCGCCTGCAGAACCTGCTAATGATGGTAAACAAACTCCAATGCGAGGACATCCGGTATTTATCGCTCAACACGCAACAGCTACTTGTTGTCGCGGCTGTATCGAAAAATGGCACAAATTCCCTCAGCACAGAGAACTAACCCAAACAGAACAAGAATACCTTGTCTCAGTAATTATGGAATGGATAAATCTTCAAATTAAGTATTAAAAAATGTAAAATTTCTGAACTAACTTATTGTTTTTCTCCCTCATATGAGGTATAAAAATTATAAGTTTAACAGAAAGGAAATTTTCTATGAAAGATATAAATACTAAAATAATATTAACAGAATATAATGCTGAACACAAGTTGCAATGCATGAAATTAAGTTCTGAAGGACTTACTCAATCATGTCTTCAAGGCTTTTTGTCTCGAGCAAACTGCACTTGCTACAACACAAAAGGCGGGCCTGGATTTATTCAGTGGGATGGGACTGTCAAGGCTTTAAGAGAATGCTTTTGCGGGAGCAACTGGGAGAAATATGAATACGGAGGTTTAGAGGGTATTATATCCTCAGATAAAACTATTAGAATAATTCCATCTTCAGGTAATGCAGCTACAGGTAATATTAACCAACCAGCTAGCAATAGGAATCCAAAGGGAATAAATATGATTCAGTTAATTGAAAAGAATCAACAGGGTTCCCTTTTTGAAGGGTTTCCCGTCCAAATAAATGATGACAATTTTGAAACTTATGTATTATTATTCTATAATGACGATAAAGAATTAAGAATGGAACTATCAAAACCTGCGTCTATAATAAGAGGAAGAATCGTTGCGTGGGAAGAAAGAATAATTATAAAGCCATATGAATTTGAAAATATTGCGTTAAATACGGAAGAACCTGTAGACGAAGATTTCATTGATATTCCAGTCATAAGAAAACAAATTTAAAGAAGGTTTTATCATGTTTACACCATCGAGATTGGCATTAGCCAGACAAAAGCGTGGGTATAGTAAAAAAAAATTGGCAGAATTAATAGGTGTTACGGCACAATCTATAAGTAATTTTGAAAGTGAAACTGTTCAAGAAGTACCAAGTGAAAAAACTTTATTAAAACTATCACAAGTATTAAATTTCCCAGTCAATTTCTTTAACAGAGATAAAGTTTCATTTGTTTCATTGGAAAGTGCTAGTTTCCGTGCTCTTTCTAAAATGACTGCCTCCCAAAGAGATTCCGCATTGGCATCTGGTGCTTTGGCATTTGAAGTAAACAATTGGATTGAAAAAAACTTTGAATTACCTATACATGAACTTCCTGATTTACGCAACGAAACTCCAGAGTCGGCAGCCATGTACCTAAGACAAATATGGTTTCTCGGAGAAAAACCTATTTCAAATATGATACATTTACTTGAATCAAAAGGAATAAGGGTATATTTTATTGCTGAAGATTATAAAAGCGTAGATGCTTTTTCAATTTGGAATGAAGGAACACCATTTATACTTCTAAATACATTCAAATCCGCAGAAAGGAGTCGCTTTGATGCGGCACATGAGTTAGGTCATCTGGTTTTACACAAACATGGAGTTCCAAGAAGCAGAGAAGCTGAAGCCGAGGCTAATAGATTTGCATCAGAATTTTTAATGCCTAAAGCAAGCATGCTTGCCAAAGCTCCTAAATTACCAACATATAAAAATTTAATTGATTTGAAACATTATTGGTTAGTTTCTTTGGCTGCAGTTGTCTATAGGTTAAAAACATTAAATTTGATAACAGAGTGGCAACACAGAACTTTAGTGATTGATATGGGTAAAAAGGGATACAATATAAATGAACCTTACACAATACCTAAAGAAAAGTCCCAAATATTTGAGAAAGTTTTTGAGGCACTGAAAGACGAAGGCTTTCATAAAAATAAATTAGCCAAAGAACTTGGTATTTCTGTGTCAGATTTGCAAAAATTGACATCTGGGGTAGGATTGGTTGCTATTAAGTAAAAATCTTATCTGGTCTGTCAGTTTATTGCATGTTTGTGATATCCTAAATAAAAAAGGAGTTTAATATGGAAGAATTTTTTATTGTTAGTTATAATGATAATTTATTAACGTACAGCAAAACACCTGAACAAGTTGATCAATATACTGGGTATATTACAGCGGAAACTAAATTATACAAAGATGCTAAAAAGTTTCTATTGACGAGATATCTTCAAAATTAATTTTTGGACAAAAAGTAAGTATTATTGCAAAAGGAGAAGTAATAGAAGAGATTAGTATTATTAATTAATTATTTTTCAAAATCATCTTCAAACCCTCTTATATTATCTAGTTCAATGTTGTATCTCTTGCCGGTTTTATCAACACAGGTGGCAAAATCTACAGTTTTATCGGCAAATTTGTTTTCCCATAAGCAAATCAACAAACCGATTTCTTGTGTTTTAAGATTCAAAATCTTTGTCCCGTACAACTTATAATCTTTTTCAATCATAGTTTATCCTTTCGTTATTGTAATATCTGCGTATATCTCGTCCGGCTTTTCGGGATCGATTAAAAAATCTTTATCAAATACATATCTTTCACCATTTGGGGCAACGCAACCAACAATATTGTGTTCGCCCAAACAAACAACCGTAAATTCTTCGCTGTCTTTTTCAAACCAACCGTTGAGCTTCTTTAATTTGTATTTTTTACCGATTTCAATCATAGTCTGCTCCTTTCAAGCTACACCATTCATCGCTCTTTCAGTGCAAAACATCAACTCTAAATCTCGAAATCGTATCTTAAGACACATTTGGGACTTGATGTTTTTGCGAAACAGAGTTATGCTGTGTATGCACCCCATTTTATTATTTTTAAAAGGAGATTAATTATGAAAAAACTAGCACTGGCACAAGATGCCTTAGAGCTTTATGCTGAAAAATTTATGCCGTTAAATGAAATTGCAAAAAAGTTGAAAGTAAATGAAAAAACACTGCGCCGTTGGAAAAAGACAGATAATTGGGAAGAAAAGAAATATAGATTCATAAAAACCCAGTCATCTTTGCATCAAGATTTGTTTAAGTTAGGCAGAGTGCTTTTGAAATCAATTAAAAACGATATGGTGCTTGGTAAAAAAATTGAACCACCTCGTATGTATTTTGCAATGAAGATTTTTAACCTGCTTAAAGTTGTTAAAGCTTATGAGGATGAAATTGCAGCAGAGAAACGCAAAATGGCAGAAACAAAACCGAAAGGTTTAACACCGGATGTAATTAGAGAAATTGAAGAAAGTGTTTTAGGGATTCACTACGAAGAATAATTTTTCTAAAAGCCGATTTCTGGGTAAATTTATGCAGAAACGAGGATTTATATATAAAACGAATTTAACCCATCTTAATCGGCGAGTTGAACACCTTTTGAACAACCTTTGAAGTGGGCTCGAACTCCAATTATTCTTCAACATCTTTTTCGTGGTCAATAAAGAATGCATTTAAAACATCTACATCATTGCGCAGGTGCCTAACTACCGGCGCAAGATTGTAGCACTCTTCAATCTCCGGTTGATTCGCTACGAAGTAATCAATTACAACTGCGGTGTTGTAAATATTTTCTGACCACTTGCTTAACTGCTTAAACTCTTTTGGAGTAATATTAAATCCGACTTTTTCCATACGACCTCCTTTATCGTGTCGTATTCATCACTCTATCTTGGACAGGTAAGGCAAGTATGCAAACCGTTCCTGTAATGACAAGCGGTAAAACAGCAATAGTTGTAACAGGCGATGCAAACAGAAACAAAGTATTGACTGTTCCGGGTGGTGGTATGACAACAGTTAAAATTGAATTACCTAATAACTGGGACAGTTTAATGAAAGATTTAGGTTATAAACCTCTGAATAACTACTATGTTAAAATATCAGCAGTTAATATTCCGCAGGTTCAACCAACTGCTCAACAACCAACTCAACAAAGAACTTATACAAACAATCATTCCCAAGCAAATGGACAAAAACGTCCTACTGCTGAACAGTACAGAAAAATCAGAGAAGAAAGAGGACAAAATTCTAATAATCAATACAGAAATTCCAATACAAATACCCAAAGACGCCCAAGTTCAGGACAATACGGTAATTCATCAACAAATAGCCAAAGACGCCCCAGTGCAGAGCAATATAGAAAAATGCGTCAAAAAAATATAACCCGTTAGAAATGTTTTAATAACAAAATTATTTTCTATCAAATTTTTCTTTCATTAACAACAATAAAGGTATAATAATAAAACTCGCAAGCGCAAATATTCTAAATGTATCAATAAATGCCCAAAGAGTAGATTGCTCAAGTAATGCAAAATGCATCTGATTTAAAGCCATGTAATGAGCTGTATTTATGTCAGTATATTGAGCCATATGTATAGTTGCATTATGAACACGTTCAGCAAATATAGGGTTCAAATCATTTAAATATCCTACCATCATATTTTGGTGCATTTGCGAAAATCTTGATATGCAAGTTGTAGCGATGGATGTTCCAAATGAGGCTCCCAAATTTTTCATCAAGTTTTGCATCGAACTTCCCATTGTTAAATCTTCTTTTTTCAATGTTGCACAGGAAAGGTTTATAACGGGAGTCATAGACATAACCATTCCGGTTCCATATAAAAAGTTTGGCAAGAATACATTTGCAAGCGATATCTGCATATTTAACAAACCCAATAACAACCCTCCAACACCTATGAGAACTAAACCAATAAAGCAAGATACTTTTTCGGGAACTTTGCCTGTAACTACAACAAGAATTATAAGCCCGGCCAAACTTCCCAAACCTCTTGGTATCATAGAAACACCGCCTAAAAATGCAGTATAACCCATTAAACCCTGCAGCATTGAGGGTAAAAGCATTGCAGAAGCAATTAAAACAAACAGCAGTACCATTTGAATTAAAGTTCCAAACAAAAAATTTAAGTTTTTTAATAATCTTAAATCAAGTAACGGGTCTTTTTTATTCTTAAATTGGGTATAGAAAAACAATATTCCTGCTGTTGTTGATATTCCCATAAGCCAACAAACCCAAGAGGCATCAAACCAACCGGCATCGTTTCCCTTATCCAAAACAACCTGTAATAAAAGTATCCAAACAACAAGCATTACAAAAGCAAAAAAATCTATTTTTGCATTTTTTTGTTTTTTTGCATATGGCGGATCTTTTATTAATTTTACTAATGAAACGGCACAAACAAGTCCGACAGGCGCATTAATCAAAAATATCCATGGCCAAGACCAATTTTCAGTAAGCCAACCACCTATTACAGGTCCGACAATAGGGCTATTACAAAAGCAAATCCATACAAAGACATTGCTTTTCCCCACTCTTTTTGTGGGAATATTTCCATCATAATTGCCTGAACTAAAGGTAATATAGCACCTCCCCCAATGCCCTGTAAAAACCTTGATATTATAATCATTGACATTGAACGGGATAAACCGCATAGTAAAGAAGCAACAGTAAATAAAACTATGCTAAATATAAAATATTTCTTTCTCCCGAAAACTTTACACAAATATCCTATAGCAGGAATAATTATTGAGCTCGCAACAAGATAACTTGTGACAATCCAAGTGGATTCACTACGACTTATCGAAATTGTGCCTGCAATATATGGCAACGCAACATTTGCAATAGTTTCGTTAAGAGCAAATAAAAAAGCTGCAGTAACAAGAGGAATTGTAACAAGCCACGGATTTATGGAAGACTCACGCCTTTCTTCCGCTATACTGTTTTCCACAAAATTCCTCTTCCTGTAAGGGGCATTTCGGCTAATAACCTAATGTCGATAATAACTGTTCTAATACGAACTTAGAGTAAAAATACCTTACTATACATATCCTATCATACTGAATTTTTATTTACAAGAAATAAGATAACTATTATTTACATTATAATTATGATCTTTAAAATTTTACATTGTTTATACTGTAATAATATCTTTATGACATTTTACTATTATCTTTCAAAATGTTACTTATAATATCTTCTGCCCATTTAACCAAATCAGGATATTTGTCTTTATGCCATTTATGTTCAGTAAGTTCTTCCATATTATCACTTGGTGTTCCTATATTGTTTAACCGCTCATAGATATATGAAAATATCCCTGTTCTATCAGCTCCATGACAACAATGAATATGAACTTTACCTCCCTTACCTTTTACATTTTGAATTATATCCAAAACCTCACCAACATTTTCTTTTTTTACAAATTTTGTAACTGATGGAACGCTATGATAACTCATCCCTAATTCTTGGACATATCTGCTTTCATCAAAACTATCTTTTGACATATTTCTTAAATTAATAACATCTGTAACACCTTGTTCTTTTAGCCATTGCAAATTTTCTTCCAAAGGTTGAGCCGAACGGGAAAGATATTTGTCTATTTGTTTATAATTATCAGGTTTTAATAAATAATTTTTCAATTTTTATAACCACTTTCTACTTTTACAAAATATACAGAAACACGTAAAAAAAATTTTTGCCCAAAATATTAAATTCTATTACGAAACATTTATATGTACAACTTCTGGTTTGCTATTTTAAACCACGTACAACTAATAATTTATATTAAATTTGTTAATTTATAAAAAAGAAATCTATCTGTAATTTGTAAACTGTAAAGGATAATCATATTTGTCTTCATTAGCTCTAATCATTTGAATAACTTCTTGCAAAACATCTTTATCTTTACCCGAAACCCTGATTTGATCACCCTGAATAGATGCTTGTACTTTCTTTTTAGAATCTTTGATATCAGATACAATTTTCTTAGCTAATTCTTGATTTAAACCTTTTTTTAATTTATAAACCTGACGAACATTCCCACCCAAAGCATTTTCAAGAGGTTGAGCATCCAATATTCTTATACTCAAATTTCTTTTTACCAGTTTTGACTGCAAAATATCAAAAATATTTCTCAATTTCATATCATCACTTGATGTAATTGTTATTTCTTTATCTGCATCAAGTTCAACTGTTGAACCTGAATCTTTCAAATCAAAACGTGATGACACATCCCTTTTTACCTGATCAACCGCATTTACAAGTTCCTGTCTGTCAAACTCAGAAACAATATCAAAACTGCAATCTTTTGCCATAAATATCTCTCCTTAAATTCTAAACAAAATCCTATTTTTTATTATTATACACTAAAAAAGTGTAAAATTTAATTTTACACTTTTTATTTTATACTAAGGGGATTTGGATTGTTAAAACCATTTTTTTATACCACGAAACATTGACGAACATTGTTTAGATATGTATTTACCTATACCACCGGCTTTTTTGATATGTTTTCCAAAATGCGGGATAAAACCTATCAATAATAAAACACCAAGAGCTTTTGCGACATTTTTTAAAGTTTTATTACCTTCTCGTTCTTTTCGATTAATCAACTGAACTTTGTCATGTTCCAATTGAGGAGCTAATCTGACACCACCTAAGTACGACATTGAACCGATTCCGTTATACATACCCGGCATCATACCCGGCATCATCATCCCACCGCCATAAGGACTACCAAACGGGTTCATTGAACAAGTACCTAAATCTTTATACATTACCGGTATGTCATAATCATTGCCGATCATTACATTTCTCCAAAATTGAACCTAACCTTACATGTATATAAAGTATTTTTTAATCTAAAAATTTACTATTTATTAAGAAATATTACGCAATACGTATTTGCACAAAAAATCGTTCCTCTAAATGAGGAACGATTCTACTACAATGTGAAGACTTTTTATTTTGCAGCTTTTTGTGCAGTTTCAAACAATACTGAAAAAGCTTCAGCATCTCTAACTGCCAAATCAGCTAACATTTTTCTGTTTACAGCAATATTTGCTTTTTTGCAAGCGCTAACGAATTTAGAATAGCTCATACCACGTTCTCTAACAGCGGCATTAATTCTAACAATCCACAAACGACGCATGTTGCGTTTTGTAGTTCTTCTGTCTCTGTAAGCGTATTTCAAAGCTTTCATAACAGCTGTGTTAGCAACTTTGAAAATTCTGCTTCTTGCGCCAATAAAGCCTTTAGCTAATTTTAAGATTTTTTTATGTCTTTTGCGTAATACATTACCACGTTTTACTCTCATTTACTGCCTCCTATCTCGCATACTTTCTGTAAGGTAACTCTTTTGAAATCAATTTGAAATGTGATTCGGAAATTGAAATCATTTTGAAAATTCTGCGTTTTCTTGAAGCAGATTTGTGTTGAAGTAAGTGGCCTATGCCTGCTTGTCTTCTGACGATTTTACCTGTTGCAGTAACTTTGTAGCGTTTTGCAGCAGATTTGTGTGTTTTCATTTTTGGCATTTCATCCTTCTTTCTGTGCTTTGCACGGCTTTAAAGTGTAAAATCGGATTTTAGGCATACCAAAGCCGTAAAATCTTCGAGAATATTATATTATGCAAAAACTTTAATTGCAAGCATTATGTAAAGAGATTTAATAAAACCTCTGCACCACAGGTAAATTTGTACCGCCAACAAAGGCTTTTTCGGTTAATCTGATACCCAAACAACCCTGATGACGTTTAAATTGCATTCTGTATATTTTTTTTACAACTTCTTCCACAATTTTTCTGTCATATTTTTCACAAATTTCATCTACAGAAATATTTTGCTCCAAATACATTTCAATAATATCATCAAGAACAGCATATTCAGGTAGCCTATCCTGATCTTTTTGGTTTGGATGAAGTTCTGCTGACGGAGCTTTGTCAATTATTGCTTGAGGAATAATCTCACCTTCTTTATTCAAATAATTTGAAACTTTGTATACATTAGTCTTTGTCAAATCACAAATCATATTGTATCCGCCTGCCAAATCACCATAAAGAGTTCCAAATCCCATAGCGCTTTCTGATTTGTTTCCTGTAGACAACAGTAAATATCCGTCTCGATTAGAATAAAACATTAAGATTAAGCCTCTCAAACGAGCCTGTAAATTTTCTTCAGCCAAATCGTGCAAGCGTTCTCTGTTTGTCATAAAAGCATTAAACAATGGTGTAATTGGTTCAGTTACGGTTTTTATCCCTAAATTTTCAGCAAGTTTCAAACTGTCTGTAACGCTGCCTTCCGATGAAAACATACTCGGCATTAAAACACCCAAAACACTTCCAGCTCCGATAGCTCTTACAGCAAGCGCCGCCGTAAGCGCACTGTCAATTCCGCCTGACAAACCTAATACCACTTTTTTCAATCCTGTGTTTTCACAGTATTCTTTTAGAGCAAAAGTTGTAACATCAATTATTTGCTGCTCCAAAGGTTCTTCTTTGTATTCAATTACCCTTGAAAAATCTATGGTATCTATATCTTCTTTGCAAATTGGCATCTGCAACACTATTTCATTGTTGCAATTTTTGGCAAAACTACCACCCGCATAAACATTGGCATCTGAAATACCTAGCGAATTTACATAGACGAAGCTGAAATTGGCATCTATACTATCTACAAATTCTTTGTATGTATTCATAGCATAATATCTGTTTTTAGCAAGAACGTATAAATCGCAATCTATGTCGTTGATAAATGTATCAGATACGAAAATGTTTTTTCCGTCGATTTCAAAATAACCGTCTTCAGATGCTTCTACATTTCCGTTTTTGATTAAAATATCACCTATCAATATATTTTGAGTAAAAATTTTATCCGCAATTCTTTGATACAGTTCGATTTGGGCTTTTCTGCAATTTTCATCAAGAATTAAATCTTTCCCACCAATATCTTCAATATCAACCTGCGGAAAAATTATCAAATGATTGTCATTCTGAACTTGTTTCAGAATCTTATTAGAACAAGATTCTATATATTTTATTATATTGTTATAATTATATTCAAAGTCGCCTGTTTTATACTTTATTTGCGCTAATGTAATTTTCATTTTGTTTCCTCTTATAAAATTTATACGTCTTGTCTTTTGTTCCACATTTTTTAACAACAATATGGATATTGAGAATTTATGCAACTTTAAGCGTATAGCCTAACTCTTTTATAATCTTTAGAGCAGTTGAGAGTTGCGGTTGTTGTTCTCCGTTGAAAATCGCATAAAGATTACTTCTTGATATACCGGTCTTTTTTGACATCCCAAGTATTGAATCTTTTGCACGAACGGCATATTCCAACGCTTTTACAAAAGCATTCAAATCGTTATCTTGCAAAAATTCTTCAAAACCAATATTTATCCATTCTTTTATATCTTCATCAGTTTTTAAATCTTTTAAAATATATTCGTTAAATGAGCCTGTATTTTTCATTGATTTAACCTCCATTCATCAAGAAGTTTTTGTGCTTTTTCAATATCATTTGATTGGTCGAATTTATCACCGCCATTAATTAGCAGCACAACAACTCCATTAATTTCTGTATAATAAATTCTGTAACCTTTGCCAAAATCAAAACGCAATTCAGAAATATCTTCCGATAACTTTTTATGGTCGCCAAAGTTACCTTCTTCTGTGCGTAATATTCTTTGATTTATGCGTTTTCTAAAACTTCCGTCAAGGGAATTTAGCCATTCTGTAACGGGAGCTTTCCCATTTGGAAGTTTTAGATATTCAATTTTGTAGGTTTGCATATTTATATTGTACTGTATGCAGGACATATTGTCAAGATTTAGTAACAATTTAAATTATGTTTTAGCAATTTCGGAAAAGAAAAATACTTTAGAAAAAGATGCTGTTCAAATTGATAAAGTAAAAGTTATTAAAGAGAAATTGACAAGTGTATTGTCAAGTGAATATTGTGAAATGCCGAATTTTATGGCACGTATTCCAAAAATGCAAATGAAGAAGAAAAATTAAAAATTTTGTCTAAAATGTTTGAAGATTCAAAATTTTTTTCAAGAGTATTCCTTTTATTTAATTACGGTAATTTAAGATTCTGAAACTCAGCGGTCGAGCTGACGTTCAGAATGACGACTCTACTCAAGTTTTAGATAATTAACTTTTTCCCAGCTCAAATCCAAATATTTAATTTTTGTCTTTACATTTTTAACCTGAGGCAAGATAGACGGAATTCTCTCTATTCTTTTAAACAACTCGTTATCCAACCTTCCGAGTCGGATATTTACTGTGTTAATTTTTACATAAACATCATTTGGATTTCGCATATCTATGTATTCAACAGACTCTTTTGAGTAAGTTTCGACATATCTGACTATTTTTTGTAACAGCTTAATTTTATTCAAATCCCAATTGTGATAATCATCACCTTTATTACCGTAAGACAACACTAAAGTTGTTTTGTATGATTTGTCCAACGGCAAAAACTCTTTTCCGATCAGTTTTCCGTCAGCAGTAAAAAATGCAACGGGTAAAGCCTTTTCATCAGGTGCTATTGTAATAATAGGAGTCCTTTCTCTGATAATAATTTGCAATCTGGCAGGGAAAGCATAACGCCTTATATAAACATTTTCCACAGGAGCAAGTTTCATTATCTCTTTTTTTATAGAATCAGTCCTTGCAATATAAATAGGCAAATTCGGAACATTACTGTTTTTCAGCAAAGACAGAATCTTCTTAGAAGGAATAATATGATTATTTATTATTTGCACTGATGAATTGTCAACTTTATTGAAAGCGTCCTCTTTCATATAAAATCCACGCAATTTCAACGAATAAGAAAAGCACAAAATAATTAATAAACTTATGAGAAAACGTCCCAGTATTTTTGTACGAGACTGCCTTAGACGCCCCTTCCTAACCTTTCTTTCTCTGCGTTTTTTCTTTACAAAACGTTTTCCGTCAGGCGCCTGTTCCTCAACAATTTCGACTTCTTCTTCAAAAACTTCTATATTTTCTTCATTTGGATTTATTTCATTATCCATTATTTATTCAACCCTGCACTGTTCAAAATCAATTGTACCAAATTATCGTAATCAATTCCCATAGCCTTTGCTTGAGCCGGCAAATCACTCATTGTAGTCATACCCGGACTTGTATTGATTTCCAAACAGTATGGTACATCATTCATCATCATAAAGTCAATTCTTGAAACGCTTCTGCATCCAGCTGTTTCAAAAGCTTTTACCGCAACATCTTTTACTCTTTCCGTAACTTCTTTTGATAAATTTGCCGGACAAATAAAATCAGACATTCCTTTAGTATATTTTGCTTCAAAATCATACCAATCATTTTTTGGTCTTATTTCAAGAATTTCTGTCGCAAAAGCTTTTCCGTCTTTTTCAAGAACTCCGACTGTTACAAAGAATCCGTCAATAAATTCTTCGATCAAAACATCATCATTGTATTTTATTGCTATTTCATATGCTTCTTTCAAATCTTCTTTTTTGTCCACTTTTGTCATTCCAAAGCTTGAGCCCTCACTGACAGGTTTTACAAACAGAGGATATGTTAAATCTTTTGTTTTTTCAAACAAATCATCACCTTTTTTGACAAATGCTGATTTTGCCATCGGAATATCAGGACAGGTTGAAAGAATTCTTTTGGTAAATTCTTTATTCATACAAACTGAACTTGCCATAACACCGCACCCTGTATAAGGAATTTTCAAGATTTCCAAAATCCCCTGAATACAACCATCCTCACCGTATTTTCCGTGTAAAGCGTTAAACGCATAGTCATAATTGCCTTCTTTTAATTTTGAAGCAATATCAGTATCAACGACTACAAGCTCTGCGTTTTTATATCCCAATCGGTGTAATGCATCTAAACATCCGCTACCAGATCTCATCGAAACATCTTTTTCAGATGACATTCCACCCGCTAAAACAGCAATTTTTGCATTTTTATCTACTGCAGATACAATATTTGACATAGTTTTTCCTCTTCCTTATTTTTATGCCCCAAAAAACAAATTTCAGGCATCAAAGTTATATTAAATTTTTCTTTTACTCTCTTTTTCATTTCGCACATTAATTTTAAAACATCAGTTGATGTCGCATTCCCATCATTTACAATAAAGTTTGCGTGATTTTCCCAAACCTTTGCACCGCCAATTTTTAACTCTTTTACCCCGCAAGAATCCAACAATCTGCCTGCAGATTCGCCCTCAGGATTTTTAAATACACTTCCGCAATTTGGCAGCGAAAGGGACGGTTGATGAGCTTTTCTGAATTCAAGATTTTCACTCATTTGTTTTTTTATTTCTTCAACGTCTTTTTTTAGAAGTTCAAATTCCGCCTGCAAAACAATATACCTTTTATCTTGACAAATTGAGTGCCTGTAAGAAAAATTCATATCTTCTTTACTCAATGTAATAAAATCTTTTTCTTCCCCTTTAACAATTGCAGATTTAAAAACATCAGAAACAGATTGTCCATGTGCTCCTGCATTCATATAAACTTCCCCGCCGACAGAACCCGGAAAACCTATCATAAATTCTAACCCACTTAGGCCATATTCAGCAACAGTTTGCGCTAATTTTGGGCCTTTTACACCTGCACCTGCTATAACTTTTGTGCCGTCTATTGTTATTTTATCAAGTTTTGATGTCGAAAATACAGGAAAATCCACACCGTAAGATGAAACAAGAGTGTTTGAAAGATTCCCTACCACAACAGACGCCGTTGGCAAATCCTTTAAATCATCCAACGATTCAGGAAAATATATCTCTTTAATTTTCCCGCCAATTTTAAAAGATGTATAAATTTTTATGTCAAAATCATTTTTAATGAGCAACTTGTGCAACCTCATCTTTTAAAACAAGAAGTTCTTTGCTTAAGTTTGTAATTGTACCTGCGCCAAGCCCTATTACAACATCATTTTCTTTTAATTGAGGATAAAGAGTTTTAGCAACATCTGATATTGAACCTTGAATATATTCACAAGGAATGCTTGTATGTGCCGAAAGTTCTCTTGTAAAGTTTTCGGAATTTATCCCTTCGATTTCATCTTCTGATGCGGCATATACATCCGTTACGACAATTTTATCAACATTACCAAAAGCACCCAAAAATTCATTCCACAAATTTTTAAGTCTTGAATATCTGTGTGGTTGAAATACCGCTATTACATGTTTTCCCGTCATACCTTCCGCAGAAGATAATGTTGCTTTAATTTCTGTAGGATGATGGGCATAATCATCATAAATTGTTATTCCGTCAAATTCAGCTACTTTTTGAAATCTTCTTCCCATTCCTGAAAAAGTTGCAAAATGGGGTTTTACAAGTTTGATATCAACACCTGCCTGATGCAATGTTGCAACTACAGACAGGGCATTGTATACATTATGTTTTCCTCTCAAAATTATTGTCAAATCAGTTAAGAATGTATTTTTGTAATAAATATCAAAACTTGTACAATCAGATGCAAATCTTATGTTTCTTGCTGAATAATCGGCATCATCCGACAACCCAAAAGTAATAGTTTTGTGACTGTTTAAGCTCTTTGTCGCCTGATTGTCGTTATTTACAAGAACTATTGAATCTTCGGGAATTTTTGAAATAAATGTCTCAAAAGTATCCAAAATAGATTTCAAACCGTCTTTATAAAAGTCTAAGTGGTCAGCTTCCAAATTATTTACCACACAAATATTCGGAGCATATTTTACAATAGTTCCGTCACTTTCATCCAGTTCCGCAGCAAAGAATTTACCATCCTGACAATGAGCATTTACACCCAATTCAGGAATTATTCCGCCTACGACATAAGATGGTTTAAGACCGGCTTTTTCCAAAACATAAGAACAAAGACCGGAAGTTGTTGTTTTTCCGTGAGTTCCTGAAAATCCCAAAAAGAATTTTCCCCATCTTGAAATTTCAGCTAAAACATCAGATCTGTGGTATACAGTTAAGCCCAATTCTTTTGCTCTAACCATTTCAGGATTAGTTTCTCTTATTGCAGTACTTGCAACAACTGTAGCATCTTCAGGAACATTTTCCGCCTTTTGACCGATATAAACAGTCGCACCGAGTTTTCTCAACTTATCAATATATTTGCTGTCGACAATATCAGAGCCTGAAACTTGACACCCATTTTCGAGCAAATATTTTGCCAACCCGCTCATTCCGACTCCGCCAATTGCTATAAAATAATATTTCTTATTCAAAATTATATCCCTCTCAAATTCATATTTCAGCCATTTTAGCCTTTATTTTATTATAATACATAAATTAAAAAGCTGTCGTAATTTTACCTTTTGTAAAGATACTATTAATTTAAATGAAATGGAATATTACAAATTAATTGCTTGTCCCCATAATATACATAACTGCAATAGGTAAAGTAATTAATTTTACCGGAAATAATATAGTATCACCGAGTCCTCTGGCTATTGAATTTAAAACTTTTTTAGTCGGCTGAACACTAATTTTTTCTCCGTCAATAATAACATACGGAACACCTGAATAAGATTTTACAATATTCTCAGGTAAATAATTAAAACCGGTAAATTTATTTTGTTTGACATCATAAATTCCGCATTTTTCTATATCTTTATCACAGACTTTATAAAATCTGCTAAATACAGAACCGCCATCTAACTCTACACTTCCTGCATCAGATGTAAACAAAGGCTCTAAGTCTTTGTTGTACAAAATGCTTCCACGATATAAATCATTATTTTGAACTGAGCCGGTTATAATATGCACATAATACAAATTTCTGACTTTATCATATCCAACAATCTTATATCTGGATTTTAAAATATTAAGCTTATCTTCTGATTTAAAATCTTGACCTTTTATTTTAAAATCTTTAAAAATATATTTATTTGCGATTTGAGTAAAAGGTTTCTGATTATCAGGATTTAACCAAATATCAGAAGCCTCAACACTCAAACCAATAAATATTAAAAATATGGTTATTATATTTTTTAACATAATTTCTTATTTAACAACTATATTAACCAATTTTTTCGGAACAACAATTGTTTTTAGAATAGTTTTTCCTGCAGTCAGTTCTTTAACCTTTTCACTCGACAAAGCAAGTTCTTTAAGTTCATCCTGAGACAATGCTTCATCAGCTTCGATTTTATCTTTCACTTTTCCGTTAATTTGAACGATCAATGTGATTGAGCTTGCTTTAGCAAGATTTTCATCCCATTCAGGCCATTTTTGATCGTGAACAGAACCTTCGCCACCAAGTTCATGCCAAGCTTCTTCAGTCAAGTGAACTGCAACAGGCGACATCAATTTAATCATTGTAATTATTGCAAAACTCAAAATTGCTTTATCTTCTTCATCAAGATTAGATTTTCTGCCACGCCAATCGTAAATAGCATTTACAAGTTCTCTGTATTTAGAAATTACAGTATTAAATTGAAAATCATTTGAAATATCGTTTGTAATACCTTTTATAGACATATGAACAATTCTCAACAAATCGTCATTTTCTTTTTTCTTCAGAGAGCCTGAAACAAGTTCAGGATGACACAGTGATATATCATCAGCATTTGTTGAAATTAATCTCCAAACTCTGTTCAAAAATTTGTAGCATCCTTCAACACCGGCATCTGACCAGTCAAAATCTCTTGCCGGAGGTGAATCTGACAAGATAAATAATCTTGCGGTATCAGCACCGTAATTTTCAAATATTTCGTCAGGATCAACGGTATTTCCTTTAGATTTTGACATTTTTGAACCGTCTTTCAAAACCATACCTTGAGTCAAAAGATTTTTAAACGGTTCATCAAAATCCAACAAGCCGCAATCTCTCAAAGCCTTTGTAATAAATCTTGAATACAAAAGGTGAAGAATAGCATGTTCAATTCCGCCCACATACTGATCAACCGGCAGCCAGTGATTTACTTTATCTTTGTTAAAACATTCTTTGTCATTTTTTGCATCGGCATATCTCAGATAATACCAGCTTGAACACATAAACGTATCCATTGTATCCATTTCTCTTGTAGCATGCCCGCCACATACAGGACAAACTGTATCTTTGAATGTTTTTGATGTTGTAATTGGTGATTTACCGACAACAGAGAAATCAACATCTTTCGGTAACATAACAGGAAGCTGATCCTCAGGAACAGGCTGTATTCCGCACTTGTCACAATAAACAACAGGAATCGGAGCACCCCAATATCTTTGACGGGAAATCAACCAATCTCTTAATCTGTATTGAGTCTTAAATTCACCAAAACCTTCATCAACAGATTTTTGAGTAATAGCCTTTTTAGCTTCTGTATTTTTCATTCCGTCAAATTCACCTGAATTTACAAGAACACCTTCTTCTGTATAGGCTTCTTCTAAATCAGAAGCATAGAGGACTAGAGGACTAGAGGTATAGCTATTATCAATTTGCAGTTCATGTGAATTTTCATTAAGACTGCTTTCATTAAATAGCTTATCATCTAATTCTCTAATCTTCTTATCATCTATAATTACTACTTTCATCGGCAAATTATATTTTTTAGCAAAATCAAAATCTCTTGTATCGTGAGTCGGAACTGCCATTACAGCACCTGTTCCGTATTCTGCCAGTGCATAATCTGCAGTCCACAATGGGAAAATCTCTCCGTTGAACGGATTTTTACAATGTGTTCCTAAAGGAACACCTGTTTTTATACGTTCTGTTGAAAGTCTTTCTATTTCAGACATTTTGCGTGCGTTAGCACGATAAGCTTCAACAGCCTCTTTATTTTCCTCTGTTGTAAGTTTTTCAATATCAGAATATTCAGGAGCAACGACAAGATATGTAATACCATACACAGTATCAGGTCTTGTTGTATAAACAGGGACTTCCATTTTTTCACCTGACGGCGCATCAACTACAGGGAATCTGAAAATTGCACCCTGCGATTTTCCAATCCAGTTTGCCTGCATTGTTTTAACGTTATCGCCCCAGCCTGTGAGTTTATCTAAATCTTCTAATAAAACTTCTGCGTAATCAGTTATCTTTAAAAACCACTGAGATAAGTATTTTTTCTCAACAACATGATCGCATCTCCAACATTTACCGTCAATAACCTGCTCGTTTGCAAGAACCGTTCCGCAATCGTCACACCAATTTACTGCAGCTTCTTTTTTATATGCCAAACCTTTTTTGTATAACTGTAAAAATAGCCATTGAGTCCATTTGTAATAATCCGGTTTGCAAGTTGTTACTTCTCTTTCCCAATCATAAGAAAGTCCAAGCATTTTTAACTGTTTTGTCATATAAGCGATATTTTCAACAGTCCATTTTTCAGGATCTGCACCGTGTTTCATTGCAGCATTTTCAGCAGGCAGCCCAAAACTATCCCATCCGATTGGATGTAAAACATTGTATCCGTTAAGTTTTTTAAATCGAGCTATAACATCAGTAATTGTATAATTTCTGACATGCCCCATATGCAGCTTTCCTGACGGATAAGGAAACATTGATAATGCAAAATATTTAGGTTTGTCACTTTCATCCGGGGTATAAAATGTATTATTTTCTTCCCAAATTTTTTGCCATTTCTTTTCTATTTCCTGTGGAAAATATGCTTCTTTCATCTTTTTCTCTCCTAAAAGGCATTATGAGATTCTTCGGCTTTGAATTACTGTCATCCTGAGCAAAGCGAAGGATCTCACAACAAATCCTCAGAATGACACAAAAAATATTAGCACAAAAACAAATTTTTATGTATAATAATCTTATGAAAAAGATATCCGTTTTATTAATTTTAGCTTTATTAACAGGTTTGACAACACAGCTTCCGACTAATGCCGGTATTATATCAAACTACAAAGCTCGAATCGAACAAAATAAAATATTAAAATCAACACATAAAGAAATAAAAGATTTATTACTATTACAGGATAAATTGGCAAATGCACATGATCTTGACAGTTTGAAGAAATTGTATTCAAAAAATTACGTAAACTCAGACGGCTTTGATATTGATGTTGCATTCAAGATGATTGAAGAAACATGGAAAACATATCCTGATATATCTTATACAACTAAAATCAATAACATAGAATTTTCTGAAAACTATGCAACCGCACTTGTAGAAGAAACTGCATTTGCAGCTCCGACTGAAACTATCGGCGATTACAAAACTGTAGGAGAACTTTATTCCAAATCAAAATGTGTTTATCATCTCGAAAAAAACGGACAAAACTGGCAAATAAGTTCAGAAAGAGTAATAGACGAAGTCTCTACCCTTAAATTCGGGGAAGCCAGATATATCAATATAGAACTGAATTCACCAAAACAGATAGGTTCAGGAAAACAATATACAACAACCTTAAAAGTAGATGCCCCAAAAGATGTTACAATGGTCGGTTCTATCAGCAAAAAAGGAATATCATACCCGACAGAAGAAAATGAAGATGTATACAGAAAGATTTCCGATAACACATTAGAAAGAGTCTTTATTGCAAATAAAGAAAATATTAATGAAAGTATTGCCGCTGCAGTAGGATTCACACACGCTGAAAACTATGATGAAAGTAAAATAAGAGTTTATCTTAGCGGCTTAGCGTTTATCATGACAAGAGTAAACGTCATTCCTGAAAATAAGTACATCAAATTAGAGGGAAAAAATGAGCAAAACAAGTAAATCTATATACTTTATAATCTGCTATATATTTTTTATCATTACAAATATATATTTATCTGATTTACTTGTTGAAAAATTAGTTAACGGGTATACACTTGCAAACCCCGTGTTTTCTTTAAACTATATAAAAAACACAGGTGCCGCATTCAGTATATTGCAAGATTCAAGGGAAATTTTAATTATTTTATCCGTAATTGCACTTGTACTGTTGTTTATTTATGTAGTTAATCATATTAAATCAATTTCTTTGAAAACTTGTTTTTTCATATCAATTTTGTCGGCAGGAATTGCCGGTAATCTTCACGAAAGAATTGCTTACGGATACGTCAGAGATTATTTCCAGCTAAATTTTGTAAATTTTCCTGTCTTTAATATTTCTGATATCTTTATAAATGTCGGAGTTATTGCACTTATTATTTTGATAATTTTAAAAAGAACAAAATAAATATGATAATTTTTGTTGATGAAAATGATGAAAACAAGAGATTAGACAGTTATTTATCAGAAATAACTCCTAATTTTTCACGTTCAAAAATCCAAAATTTTATAAAAAATGGAAATATAAAAGTAAACGACACAATTAAAAAGTCATCATATTTTCTGAGGACAGATGACAAAATCGAGTTTGAAATACCTGAACCTATAGAGCTTACAATTCAACCGCAAAATATTCCTCTTGACATTGTATACGAAGATGAAAATATGCTTGTGGTAAATAAACCTTCCGGCATGCTTACTCATCCGACAACTATTGAACGGGAAGGAACTTTAGTTAATTCTCTGCTATACAAATACGGAGAAAATTTATCAGATATAAACGGAGAATTCAGGAGAGGAATATTACATCGTCTGGACCGTAATACATCAGGTTTGTTAATGGTTGCAAAAAACAACAAAGCTCACGAATTTTTGGCACAACAAATAAAAAATCACTCAATTACAAAAAAATACAGAGCAATAGTCAAAGGAGTGATTAAAGAAGATAACTTTGAAGTAAATGAACCAATAGGAAGAAATCCTAATCAACCCCATAAGATGACGGTTAGAGAAGACGGAAAACCCTCCCAAACTTTGGTTAAAGTAAATGAAAGATTTAAAGATGCAACATATGTTGAACTAACATTAATTACAGGCAGAACACATCAAATAAGAGTACATATGAAGCATATAAATCATCCCGTATACAATGATACATTATATGGCGCCGGACAAGGAAAAGTTAAAACAGAAGAACAAGTTTTGCAATCATATTATTTAAGGTTTACAAAACCGTTTGGAAATGAAATAATAGAATTGGAAATTGAACCTGATGAAAAAATTCAAAAGGTATTAAAATATTTGAGGAGCTAAAATCATGCAAATTTTATCTGTTATAGCAACATTATGCACAGCATTACTGGGACTAATGAATTACCACAATATTATTTCTGTAAATATACTCAGCAAAAAATTTGCAAATTTAATGAATCTTTCACCGCATACCCTCAGTTTTGATTTAGCAATTTACACAATAATTATATTTTTCTTAGGTGTCATCTCAGTCTTGTTTTTCTTTGCACCGCTATATTCATCTTTAAAAGATAAATATACAGCATATAAAAGAGAACTTGAAAAAGGCTCTATCTCAAACACTTCTGCCGAAGCTAAAATCGGAGTGTTGGAAAATAAAATTACAGTACTTGAAAAAGCTCTTGATGATGCTTTAAAAAGGAAAAACCAATAATAAAAAGGGGGCTTATGCCCCCTGAGGATTTTGGTAAAATTATTTATTTTAACTATATGCAATTTTACAGCTAATATCCTTTAAACTGTCATGCTGAACTTGTTTCAGCATCTTATAATAGTTGGATTTTTTATTTTAAAACGTGTTTTTCGCCGAGCTTTTTAATTTCGGTTTGATTAGTTGATATTTTTGCAGGTTGTGCTTTTTGAGTTTCGGCTTTAGATTTTTGAGAACCTTTACCCAATGCCCAACGAGCACCGAACGTCAAAGCAACACCGTTTCTGCCGCCGTTATGGAGCATTACCTGGCCAAAACCTGTAAATCTCTCACCGACACTCTTTTGTAAACCTACACCATATTGTACATACGGTTTTATGTGCATATGAGGTAAGGCTACTCCGTTTGCAGTTACGTTGGTTTCGTTTAACAGGTT
>Ga0310695_10003882_pt1 | contig 28518 bp, 19 predicted proteins | sample RumenRJG_04DNA_FD_203882 | JGI IMG/M metagenome (GOLD analysis project Ga0310695, IMG submission 203882) | Bovine rumen microbial communities from Lethbridge, Alberta, Canada - RJG_04 (v2) (version 2) | ecosystem: Host-associated > Mammals > Digestive system > Stomach > Rumen | place: Canada... | reverse complement strand
TAGAATTGGATTTGGGAGATTCCGTCAATACGAAAGTGCTGAATTATGCAGTGCCGTCAGCAGGGCTGACGAAAGTGTCTTCGGTAACGTCAAAATGCATTCCGTGGAGTTCCTTTAGAATTCCGTCTTGGTTTAATGGTGATGATCGTGGTTGGAAGGATGATACGGGGGCTAAGGCTGCTAAGCAGCTTGTTGGCGTGAGGATTAGATTACAGGATAAACCCAAAAATGGCGGCTATAAGTTTTATATAACGACAATATCTGCTTATAATTCGGGGGCCGCTTTCTATGCCGCAGGTTCTGACTAGCCGTTAGTGGATTGTGAATGTCATTTTCGAGAAACGCCGCAGGTAAAACTGCGGCGATTTCCGTATACAGTACAGGGTGTACTATATAGTATGAAGAAGTTTTCTGTGTTAGGGTGAATTTGCTTATTTTGATGTAAAATAACAAATAATGTACTATAAAATATTGACTAGCGGTTTTGACGAGTATATATTTTACTTGTATGAAACCGATAATTGAATATCAGGATTATCACGCTTATTTGGGCGACTACTATGAAGAGCGTAAGCGTACTTCGGCGTTTTCGTGGCGTGAATTTGCAAAGATTGCCGGTTTTGTTTCGCCTTCGTACCTTAAGATGGTTTGTGAAAATAAAACCAAACTGAGTAAGGCTACGATGGGCCGTGTTGCTGAAGCCATCGGACTTGTCGGTTTTGAAGTGCGGTATTTCGAAGCCATGGTCCAGTTCGGTAATGCGAAAACAGATGAAGCTAAGAAAGTGTTTTTGGATCAAATGCAATCGATGGTGTTTGAACATAAGGTTCGAATTATCGATAAGGATGCGTTTGAATTTTATGACAGCTGGAAAAATCCTGTAGTACGAGAATTGGCGCCTTTGATGCCGGGCGCCTTGCCTGCCGATATTGCAAAAGTCTGTACTCAGGAAATTTCTGCACAGGAAGTCCGTAAGTCGTTGCAGTTCCTGGAACATAAGGGTTTTCTCAAACAAGTTGATGAGAATGTCTACAAGCAAACGGAAAAGTCCGTGGAAGGCTCCAAAGAAGGGCTTCCGATTGCGATACGGTCGATGCACCGCCAGATGGGCTACCTTGCTATAGATTCTCTAGACCGTTTTGCGACGAATGAACGCAATGTTACGGGCATTACCATGGGTGTCAATCGCCAAACTTATGAACGTATTGTCCACGAGCTGGATGAGTGCCGTAAACGGATTGTGGCTATTGCTGAAGAATGTAGCGACATTAGGCAGGTCTATAGATTGAATTTACAGTTTTTCCCGCTCTCAAAAGAAGTGGTAAAAAACGAGGAGGCTTAGGATGTTGAAAAACCTGTACTTGGTGTGTGGCGTGGTGGCTCTTGCCTTGGGTTGTTCTGGGACTTCTACGGAACCGAATACTTTTACGGGAGGCGGTGTTTTGTGGAATCCTGAGGCGGGTGACCTGGCTGTCAATACGGCCGTTTATGCTACGACATGGCCGAAAGGTGCTGTTGAAAATGGTCACTGGTTCTGGGAAGTACAGACTGATGTTGAGGATGGCGGCCTTTCGATGATTGAATGGCCTGTTGCCCCAGGTGATGGTGCAGATCCTTTGGCTCCTATTATTGAAACTTGCAGCGGTATTTGCGGAACGGCTGTTTTGAAAACGGGTGATTTGTATTACCATCCGTTTGTATCGCTTGGATTCGTTCTGGCGAATAATGAAAATGGCGAATCTGTGCCGGTAGATGTCTCGAATTGGGGTGGTATCTGCGTTTCCTATTCGTCTGATGCAAGCCCTACGCTGGAGCTGGATCTGGGCGAAGAAGTGAATGAATCCCTTGGTTACGGTCAGCCTGCTGCTGCGTTGCCTAAAACGTACGATGGGGCTGTTGTTTCGAAATGCTTGAGCTGGGATGATTTCTTGATACCATCTTGGGCGAGGGCGAATGTCCCTGCGTACTGGAAGGGAAACGCTGGCGCGAAGGCTGCAAAGCAACTCGTTGCTGTTCGGTTTAAATTCCAGGCGATTGAAGGCGGGTATAAGTTTAACATCAAGTCTGTAAGGACTTTGTCCGGGGTTTCTTTTGACTATGGTTATCTGCAGCCTCCTGTTGATGATTCTGAGGATCGCCGAGGCTCGATTGGCGGGGGCGATAAAACGGACTCGGTTGACGTGAAGCGCCGTTCTGGAGATCTAGTCTATGAGGCTCTTGATTCGGTACTGGATTCATTGCTTAGCGGGATGACTGGTGATGAAACGGAAGGTCCGTGGTTCTGGAGCATGGATGACGAAGCTCTCTATCTGAAGCACAATTTTGAGGATGATGAGCCTGATGCGTCTGTTCGCCTGTTTCAGCTGAAGGACGGAGTTGAAAAGCCTGTTTCGGTAGAAAACTTGAATTGGGATGAAATGTGCCTTGCTTATAAGTCGAAAGAATTTTTGACATTGAAGTTTAACTTAAACCGTATGCCGAAAAATTTGCTTGGCGATAGAACGTCAATTACATTGCCGATAGGCCAGTTTGGAAAAGATAATTGTGTCAGTTCAGATGACCTTCCGGTAATGCTTTCTAGCTTGCTGCAAAGCTCTAAATGATTTTTTAAACTCCTTGGGGAGGAGGACAACAAAAGGACCCGGCGAAAGCCGGGCCCTTTTCCAAACAACAGGAGAATTAGTTTCTTAGCGGAGCTTGATCTGCTTAACGCTCTTCTGGCTGCCCATCTTGACGATGAGGACTGCTGCGCCGCGAGCGCTTGTATTCAGCTGGACTTCGTTTGCGCCGGCCTTTGCGTTGAAGCTTTGCTGAGCGATGATCTGACCCATGCTGTTCATGAGTGTTGCGGTACCGCGTGTAGCCTTGTTGGTGTTGAAGGTGGCCTTCACTGTACCCGGCTGCACGTTTACGAGCATTCTGGATGCGGCAACAGCGCGCGGCATGCAGATTCCGATGGAACCCTTGCTCCAGTCGCCATTTGCGTTTGCCGGGATGAGTTCGCCCTTGGCGATACCTTCCAGCTTCGGCTTCTTGGTGTTGAAGTTCTGGAGTGTGTCTGCGGTGCCGTCAGCCTTCCAGAGGAGGATGTTGTCGAGGTACATGTCGCCAGTGAACTGTGTGCCGTAAACGTTGATGCCGATGGCGTTAACCTTGGAAAGGTCCGTGAAGGCGAGCTGATCGTCGCCGTCGCCGAATTCGATCTTGTAATTCTTGAAGGTTCCGAGGTCATCGACGTTACCGAGGCTGATTTCCTTCCAGTCCCAGCTGCCGGACATGTTGAAGAGGGAAACGCTTGCCCAGCCGTATTCGCCGCAGCCATCGCGGGTTGCGTCCAAGCACGGGCCTGCGGATTCGCCTGCGACTCGCATGTCGAAGGAGATGGCGACGTACTGGCTCCAGCTCTTGTTGACGTCGATACGCATGGTGCCTGCTTCGCTAGAGTCGGACTGTACGGTCTTGTAAATGATGTGGAGGGCGTTGTTGCCGTCGGTGATTTCTGGGTTTTCCTTGATGGTGGAGTCGATGGAATTGCCCGGAATTGCGGCGAGGTCGTAAGCTTCGCGCATGGCGTTGAGGGTTTCGTAATCGGTGATGTCGCCGACTTTACCCTGGTACTTGTTGGTCTGGCGGCGGATAATGGTGAAGTTGCCGTTGCCTTCATCGCCGGTATCCCACACGCAAGGAACGAGGCCGTTCTTCTTTGCTGCTGCGACCGTGTAGCCGTACCAAGCAGCGCGAGCCTTCAGGTGGGTTTTAAGATTGTTGCCGGAAAGTTCGTCGAGACGCTTGACGGCGCCCATTTCGCCGATCACGACCGGGATGCCCTTATCGTAGAAGCGAGTCTTGAGGCCGCTGAAGAGCTGGTCGATGGATTTCTTGGAGCCGAGAGCCGAGCCGGAGCATGTGTGGGCTGCGTCGTTACCTGGAGTCTGGTCTTCCCAGTAGTAGAACATCTTGCCCCAGTCTTCGTCACCGCTAGTCATCAAGGAGAACTGATAGGGATAGAAGTGGACTTCGGCCATGGTGTAGCCTTCGCCAGCCGGGTCAACCGGGTAAAGTTCAGAGAGGAGCGGAGCCTTGTCGATTTCGGTACGCGGGGACTGCACAACCACGATACGGGTGGCGTTGTTGCCGCCGGTGGCGCGCACAGCCTTGAGGCAGGCTTCGTGGAATTTCTTGAGGACCTGCATACGGGTGGCATCGAATGCCCACTGGCCGTTGTCGGCACCGCCGTTCCACGGGTCGTTCACGCCCGGTTCGTTAGCGGAAGCGAAAATGAGGTGTTCGTCGTAAGCGGCGAACTTGGTGGCGATTTGGGTCCAGTAAGATTCCTGCTTGGTGGCGACTGCGTCTGCAGAGCTGTTTACGAGGCCGGTCTTGTCGTAGCCTTCGCCGTCAAAGACGTGGTCTTCGAGCCAGCCGCCGTCCCAGTGGCTGTTCAAAATGGCGTACATGCCGTTGTTGATGACGAGGTCCACGACCGTCTTCACGGAGTCGAGCCAGCCAGCGTTGATGGTGCCGTTGGAGGCGTGGGAGTCCCAAGCGCAAGGAATACGCACGGTCGTAAAACCAGCGTCCTTGATTGCCTTCACGTAAGCGGCGTCCGGGAACGGGTTGCCCCAAAGGGTCGGATTTTCAGGAACTTCCATCGTGTTTCCGATGTTGTAGCCGAGACCCATCAGGGGGTAAATTTCGGTTGCCTTGGGGAGGGCGAATGCCGAAGCTGCGGCCAGGAGGATCGAGCTAGCGGCGATGCCGAAGGTATTCAATCTCATGTCTAAGACTCCTTGTTGAGACTTGTGATTGGGTGCCGTTTCGCTGAAAATTTTATGATTTTTGAAATTTTTTGAGAACACGTTTGGGCTTTGTAACCCGGTCTCAAACATCCCTTTTTCTCATATACGCGAGAATACACCCGTATTTCGTCCTATAATATACTTGAAAGCGTTTGGAATCGCAACAGAAAAATTATTTACATAGAAATAAATAGCATGTTTGTAAGAATAAACGTGGCCTAAATCACGTTTGTTTGAGAACTTTTTTTGAGAACATGAGATCGGCGCGGGAGCCGAACGGTTCTGTGAGTCAAAAGCGACCCGTATAAACGGGTCGTGTTGACGAGAGCGAGGCGATGAAGGAATATTTCGAGTGAATTTGAGCCGAGCGGTCTTTAATGCGCTTCGAGCCAGTTTTTGCCGAATCCGACGCTCGCGACGAGTGGAACTTTAAGTTCCATGGCGCCTTCCATTTCGGACTTGACCATCTGCGAAAGCTCTTCGACCTGGTCCTTCGGGCACTCGAAAACGAGTTCGTCGTGCACCTGGAGCATCATGCGGAGCGGGAGGTTCTCGTCGTTGATGCGCTTTTGGATGCGGATCATGGCAATCTTGATGAGGTCTGCGGCGGAGCCTTGCACGGGGGTGTTCACGGCCATGCGTTCGGCCATTTGCGATTCCATGCGGTCGCTGGAGTCGATGCCTGCGATGTAGCGGCGGCGTCCCGAAAGCGTTTCCACATAGCCGTCGCGGTGGGCGGCGGCCTTAGTGTCGTCGATGAACTTTTGCACACCCTGGTACATTTCGAAGTAGCCGTCGATAAAGCTCTTGGCCTGTGCCATCGGAATTTTCAGGTCGCGGGAGAGGCGGAAGGCGGTCATGCCGTAGAGCACGCCGAAGTTCACGACCTTCGCGTCGCGGCGCATGTCGGCGGTCACGCTGTCCAGCGGCACACGGTTGATGGCGGCAGCGGTACGGGCGTGGATGTCGATGCCTTCCTTGTAGCTTTCGATAAGGGCAACGTCTCCGCTCAGGTGGGCGAGCATGCGGAGCTCAATCTGCGAGTAGTCTACCGCGAGAATCACGTTGTTCGGATTCTGCGGTACGAATGCGGCGCGGATTTGCTTGCCGAGATCGCTACGGACGGGGATGTTTTGCAAGTTTGGGTCACGGCTCGAAAGGCGGCCTGTGGCGGTGCCCCACTGGATAAAGCTCGTGTGGATGCGCTTGGTGTCCGGATTCACAAGCGTCGGGAGCACAGAAACGTAGGTGCTCTGCATCTTCTTGAGTTCGCGGTATTCGATGACCGCAAAGACGATGGGGTGTGCACTGCGGAAGCTGAGTTCTTCGAGGACGGCTGCATCGGTGCTGCGCTTTTTGATTTCGGGGAGGCCGAGCGTGTCAAAGAGCACTTCGCCGAGTTGCTTGGGCGAACCGATGTTGAACTCGCAACCCGCCATGTCGCAGATTTCTTTTTCGAGCTTTTCGATGCGGTGCTGCAAATCGGTTTCGAGCTTCTTGAGAATCTTGGTATCGACAAATGCGCCGACGCCTTCCATCTGGTAAAGCACCTTGAGGAGCGGCATTTCCTGGCTGAAGAAGTACTTTTCGTAATCGTACTTTTGAAGCTTCATGCGGAGCGGAACCCAGAGGCGGAGTGTGTAGACGGCGTCTTCGGCGCCGTATTCGGTGGCGTCCTTGATGGGCGTGCGGTTGAACGTGATTTGATTCTTGCCGCGTCCGATGAGGTTTTCAATCGGAATCATCTCGTGCTGCAAAAGTTGCATCACCTGATTGTCGAGGCCGAGCCCGGTTTGGCCGGGCGAGAGCATCCACGCGGCAATGAGCGTATCGACAATGTTTGCGGAATCAATTTGCTTTTGCGTGAGTCCGAACGTGCGGGCGAGAACGTGCAAGTCAAATTTCGCGTTGTGGAACACGAGGGAACGCTTGCGTACTTCAATAATCACGTCGCTATTGCAAGAGTCCGCGCTTTTTGAACTGCCGCCGTGTTGCTTGGAACTGCTGGCGGGGAGTGAGCAAGAATCGTTCCAAAATTCGACAAACCACTTCTTGGTGGCGTTAAAGTCGAAGTTGCCGCCCTTGCCGGCAGGGTACGGGAATCCAATGTCATCGGTATGCCCGAGCGGAATGTAATAGCCCTTTGGAACGCTGCCATCTTTTGCGGCTGCGGCAAGGCAAAGCCCCACAATGCTGCATTGCATCGGATCGAGGCCGTCGGTTTCGGTGTCGATGCCGATTTCGGTCGCCTTGTCGAATTCCTTCTTCATTTGCTCGAATGTTTCTTCGTTGTCAACGCAGATGTAGGTGGGCGGAATGTCAGCGGGTGGTTCGGCAGGCTCACCAACCTTGTTGTTCTCGGCCCCCGTCGCTGAGTCGTCGGAATCGTCGTTGCGTACAAAACCAGTCTTGCTCGGAACGTTTTCGAGTAAACGAATAAGGCTGTTGATTTCGTGTTCCCTGAAAATGTTTTCGAGCGTGTCGCTGTGGATACCGCAGAATTCGAGTGCATCGAGATTGCCGTGGTAGGCGCGCTTTGTCTGTAGCGTCACAAGTTCGCGGCTGAGGAACGCCTGTTCTTTGTTGTTCGCGAGGTTGTCGTGCAAACCTTTCTTCTTGATGTTGTCGAGGTTTGCGTAAATGTTGTCCATGTCGCCGTATTCGGTCAGCAGCTGGATGGCGGTCTTTGGACCGACTTTGGGGACGCCCGGAACGTTATCGCTCGAGTCGCCCATGAGGGCGAGGTAGTCGCGAATTTTTTCAGGCGGAATGCCGTATTTTTCAAGGACTTGCTGTGGCCCGAAATCAATGCCGTCGGCGCCTTTTTCCAAGTGGAAAAGGTGGATCTTGTCGGTCACGATTTGCGACATGTCCTTGTCTTTGCTGATAATCACGACGTGGTCAAAACCGGCTTTGACGGCGGCTTCGGCAGCGCTCGCCATTACGTCATCGGCTTCGTAGCCGGGTTCCGACAAAAGTGGGATGCCACTTGCTTCCATCGATTCGCAGAGGAGCGGCATTTGCGCAGCCATTTCTTCGGGCATGGGGCCGCGATTGGCCTTGTAGTCCGGGTAAAGTTCGTGGCGGAAAGTCTTTGTATGCGCGACATCGCGGGCAATCGCAAAGTGCGTGGGCTTGTGCTTTGCCAAAATGCGGAGGACTGCACCCCAGTAGCCGTGCATCATGGAAACGTCTTCGCCCTTGCTGTTGACGAGCGGGTTCTGGCTGTATGCGTAGAACATGCGGAACGCGAGTGCGAAAGAATCGAGAAGTAGTAAAGTCTTTTCTGCCATACTGGGGAATGTAGCAATTAGTAGGAAGTAGGAAGTAGGAAGTAGGCAGGAAATTGTGAGAGAAAAGTGCTTGTGGGTGTTGCGCTCGTGAACTTGCTTGCCTGTATAACCGAGCCGAAGCGGTTTGCACGGAGCGCAATTAGTAGGCAGTAGGCAGGAAATTGTAGGAGAAATGGGCTTGCGAGTGTTGTGAAAGGCTGCGATAAACTCAAATTTTTGAAAAATGGCGAAATTTACGTCAAAAAAGCTTGATTTGCGTTTGTTTGACGTAAATTTGTGATGTTGTCTGCAATGTTTTTGCCTGAAACTTAGTTTTTGGTTAATGTTTTGTCCGTAAAATGGCTGAAAATGGTGTTTGATTGTTTTGAAATGATTCTAAATATTGGAAAAATGGAGGATTGTATCTGAAATTTTGTTAATTTATTTTGAATTTTACGTAAATATCTTATGCTTCTGTGGCTTTTTGACGTAAAATTTGCTCAAATTTCAATTTTTTTTGTTTAAACACGATTTTGTACAAACGCTTTGTGCAGATTCTTGATCACATCGCTGGGGAGCATGCTGAATGCGCCGAGTTCTTCGCGCGTGATGCGGCCTGCTTTCTGGTGCAAAAGTGCGCCGAGTATGGCTGCTTCGGGAGTCGCCATACCTTGTGCGAGGAGCGCTACGATAATTCCCGAAAGCACATCTCCGCTCCCGCCTTTAGCCATTCCAGAATTTGCAACAGTAATGATATAGACATTCCCGTCTGGCGAGGCGATATATGTTGGTGCGCCTTTTAGCAAAATGACTTTATCTGTACTTTGAGCGATTTCTCTTAAACGGCTTGGGGTTTCACAGCAGTTGGCAGGAAGTTCTCCGAAGAGTCTTGCGAATTCTCGCAAATGTGGCGTCAAGATTGCTGGCGTTTGCAAGTTGTGCAGGTATTCGGTGACGGCCTGAATTTTCGACTTCTCGTCGTGATGTAACATGCCGTATCTGGGGCTTGCGTCGTCCAACATTGCAATTGCATTCAAGGCATCGGCATCAATGACTGTTGGCGCCTTGAGCTGCGGGAGTAATGCGAGAACGGCTTGGACTGAGCCTGCGTTTGTCGAAAGCCCGGGGCCAATGGCAATTGCGCTTGCGTACTTTGCTCGCTTTAACAATGTCGGAATGTGCTGCGACTGCAAAGTCCCGCGATTCCCGGAACTGGCGCAGTTCTCAAGACTGCAAAAAACAGGTTCCGAAAGCTTTGCCTGGATGATCGGTGTAATCGCTTCCGTTGTTGCAAGCGTAACTAATCCCGCGCCGCTGCGGAGCGCGGCTTCTGTGCAAAGCGCTGCTGCGCCCGGCATGTCCTTGGAACCTGCAATGATGAACGCGGTCCCTTGATTTCGTTTGTCGCCCCATTCATCGCGCTTGGGCAAAAGTTGCGGAATAGCATCTTTTGTGACGAGATAATTTTTTTCGTCAAATTGCTGAACGATTTTGTCTGGATAGCTCAGCGGGGCTACAACTGCTTTTCGGAATGCGGGCCCGCCTTCTTTAGTGTAGGCGTCCAAACGCGGAAATCCGAACAGCATGGATTCGTTTGCGCGAATGCAAATGTTGTTGCGAATATGCGCTCCTGAATCGTAACCTGTGGGCGCATCTGCTGCGATGACGGGAAGCCCGCTTCCGTTGATTGTTTCTACGGCTGTTGCAAATTCCGGGCGAAGTTCGCCCTTGGCGCCGTTTCCGAGCATGCAATCGACGATGAGCTTGAATCCGTCGTGCAAAAGGAGCGATGCTTGCTTGGGTTCTTCGATAATTTTCTTGAAATCAAAAAGAGAACCGCCTGCTTGCAAAAAATCGTCAAGCGCTAATTTGGCTTCGTTCTTGAATTTGCTTTCTGGAGCAAGGCTAAAAACAGTACTTTGGATCCCGGCTTGCAAAAGGAGCTTTGCAAGTACAAGCCCGTCTCCGCCATTGTTTCCGCTACCGATAAAAATGGCGATGGGCGCGAGCGCTTTTGATTGAACGAACTTGTATAAAGCAAGACCAGCCTCTTGCATTAACGTGTATCCGCTTTGGATGACGTCTTTTTCGGATGGTTCACTCGTCGTCTTTTTTGCCAGATATGCTTTTGACGCTGCGTCGAGATTGCGCATGCCTTCGGTCGAGAGGACCGGTTGCAAATTTAAGGACTGGAGCGAACGCATTTTGATTAAATGAACCAGTAGGTGATACCTATCTTGTACATCATCGTGTGGGCGCCCTTGAGATTGAGCGTTGACCAGCTGCTGTTGTCATCTTTGCCGGGCTTGAAATCTTCATCGTAGTAATATTTAACATCGGGGAAAACTTCGTTGAATCCCATGTACCAACGGAATCCGATGGATAAGTTGTCTAAAACATAGTATCCCGCGCCGATATTGATGCCAAGTTCAACCGGGGCTTGTTCGATATGTTCGAATTCCATGCCGCCATCAATCTTGTAACTTCCGTGGACGTTGATTGAAATTTGTGGACCGACTTCAAGATAGAACGTGTTTGTGATGGATCCGCGCATGAAAAATGCGAGATCGATAAACATTTGGTTGTAGCTTCTGTAAAGGTTATCTTCTTCGTCTTCGTGGTTCAGGTTCAAAAAACGGAACGCAATTTCTGGAGAGAAGTTCAGGCCGTCGATGATGTCAAAACGAAGTGTTGCACCAAAATCGCCGCCAAAACCGCTCGGCTCGTCTAGACCGTCGGAAAGATCTTTAAAACCCCAGAAGTTTCCGAAAATAAAAGAAGTTCTTGCGCCGATGCCGATATTCCCTTTCTTGGGCGCAGGGACTGGCTGTTCATCGATAGGCATAGCGTCGTTGGTTTGTGCTTCTGCTTCGGGTTGTGCGTCGATGGGTGCGGCTGCTTGAGCCGGAGCTACTTGCGGTGCGTATGCGGAGGGCTGGTCTGTTGGTTGTGCTGTAGCAATGGCTGTTGCGCAAAGTGCGGTCAAAATGACGGTTGCAAATTTCTTCATAAAAACTCCTTTTTGAGGCAATTCTGATGATTGACCCCTAACTTGTAATGAAAATATAATAAAGACGGCGTTGCATTGTTGTCGTAACAGATGCTAATGAGTCTTTTTGGAGGGGAATGAACCCTTGCCATGTTAAATGAAAATATGTATATATGAATTGTTGTTCATATGTTTAAACTATTAAAAACGGGTATAAATATGCATAAAGAACCGAATACGCAAAATGTTTCGCTCGATACGCTATTTGAACTGTCTGAATTCTTCAAGTTCTTTGGCGATACGACGCGCATTCGCGTGATTCACCTGCTCCTCTCGGGCGAGATGTCTGTGAGTGCCATTGCTGAGAAATTGAACCTTGAACAGTCCGTGGTGAGCCACCAGCTGCGTATCTTGCGTACGGCGAATCTTGTGAAGCCGACTCGCGATGGTCGCAAGATTTATTACTCACTTGATGACGAACATATCGGCGAGATTTTCAATACGGGTCTTGCTCACATTTTGCATAAGAAGAAGGGCTAAAAATGAACTTTGTTACTGATTTTGTCTGGGAGTTTATCACGCTTTTTTCGGAGATGGCTCCATTCCTTTTGCTTGGCTTTTTGCTTGCTGGAATTTTGCATGTATGGGTGCCGAATCATTTGTATGTGCCTAAGATTGCAAAGTCGAATTTTGCGTCGGTGCTCTGGGCGGCAATCTTTGGCGTTCCGCTTCCGATTTGTAGCTGCGGTGTGATTCCGACATCGATTGCAATCCGCAAGGAAGGCGCAAGCAAGGGCGCCAGCGTAAGTTTCTTGATTTCGACTCCTGCGACGGGAGTAGATTCCATCTTGGCGACATATTCGCTGTTGGGACTCCCGTTCGCTATTTTACGCCCGGTGGCGGCGTTTGTGACGGCGCTTTTTGGCGGCGTTCTGACGAACTTTGCAACGCGTGGTGAACCTGTAGAAAATGCTGCTGCGGTGCATGCTGATTCGGCAGTGAAGCGCGAACATCACGATCATGAACATCATCATGATCACTGCAAATGCGGCGATCACGATGATTGCGATGATGATCGTTGCGAATGTGGCAGTCATCATCACGAACACGAACATTGCGGTTGCTGCTGTGACGATGACCATGATGCACCATCCGCGACGTTCTTTGGAAAAGTCAAGGAGACGTTCCGCTATGGCCTTGTGAACATGGTGGGCGATGTGAGCAAGTGGCTCATGATCGGTCTTGTGCTTGGTGCGTTGATTTCTGCATTTGTTCCGAATGAACTATTCCTCGCGCTGCGTGAATACCCGATTCTCTGCATGGTCTGCGTATTGCTTTTGGCAATGCCGATGTACACGTGTGCTACGGGTTCCATCCCGCTTGCACTTGCCCTTGTGGCGAAGGGAATTACTCCGGGGGCAGCCCTTGTACTTTTGATGGCTGGGCCTGCAACGAGTATCGCTTCGATGCTTGTGGTCGGTAAGGCTTTTGGCAAGCGCACTCTCGCTGCATACTTGTTCTCGATTGCATTTGGCGCGATGTTCTTTGGCTTTATCGTCGATACGTTCTTTATGGACACGTTCCTCTCGGCGATGCTCCCGCAAGGTGCTGCGGATTGCCATGGACACGAGGCTTTAGGTGTGTTCGATTACGTTTGCGCTGGACTCTTGGCTGCGTTTATGCTGTACGCAAAGTTTGCACATAAGGGCTGTGACGGTCATTGCGGTTGCGGCTGTGGCTGCGGCGATTCCTGCAAGTGCGTGGACTCTTGCGAAAATGACCTCGATCACTGTGAATGCGGCGACTCTTGTGGATGCCACGAACATGGTGAACACGATCATCATGAGCATCATCACGAACATGCCGAGCCGGTCTCTAAAACCTACCGCGTGAACGGCATGAATTGCAGCCATTGCAAGGCTTGCGTCGAAAAGGCTGTACGCCCGCTTGATGGGGTTGTATTTGCCGAAGCCGATGTCGCTGGCAAATCGTTGCACGTGGAATGGCACGACGATGATGATGTCGATGAGGTCTCTTTGAAAACTGCTGTCGAAGAAGCCGGATTTGAATTTTGCGGTGCTGTTGACGCTTAAAATTCGCGTTTCCAGCTAAGCGCTATTCTATCAAAATACCATTCGCGTCCAGATTTTACAAGGTGAGGTTCTTCCTCACCTTTTGTGTGTTCGGTCGAAAAACTTCTACGACTTGAAATTGTTGTGGAAACGATCAAAGAATTTTTATCGTTCAGGGCGAGCTTTGCGATAAAGTACAGTTTGGCTATCATGAATTTATTGTAATTATCGGCAAATTGTCCATAGTCTTTTTTGCTGTATTGCCCGTAAAGATTTGCCATGATGCCGACCATTTCAACAAATAGGGGCATCTTGTAGCCGATCATCGCTGTAAAATCGTAACCTAGCCCGTTTACATATCCTTCAGTGTTTTGCCAAGCCCAAAAAGTTCCTTTGTCTAGACCTGTAATTCCCTGATAGATCATCTGGTAATAGGTGTATAGGAGGACGTGCGACCAGTCGCCTTCGGTAAGTGCGCCTGTATCGAACTGGAATGTTGCACCGAGCCAGTGCGAGTGGTAGTAGTGCGTGAATGGTGTCAGATTCTCGTATTTGCCATTCTGGAATTTGCAAAAGCCCTCGAAACCGAGTATGTTCCAGCCGGTTCCTATGCTTGCGCCAGCGTCAAAAAGGAGGAACGGCAATGGTGAAAATGTGACGGTTGCGATTGGGCGGATGGTGAGCGGTGAAAGTTCCACCGAACCTTTTAGTTCGACATCGGCGCTGGATAGAAGAGCTCCCTCGCCAAGCGGGGTGGGAATCGTGTATGAGGTCGCCCAAGTTGCTTTGGTGAGAATCCCGTCGAATGGGCCGGTCACTTTGGCGAAGTGGTCGCCACCTTTTTTGTAATCGCTTTTGAGGTAATATGCTCCATCGACGGTTAGCGTGTGCTCGAATTTTTTGTCGTCTTCGGCAAGGGAATGCGTTGCCGAAAACGGAAGTATTATGGCGACAAATGCCGCTGTCGTAAATACACCTGAAGCTTTTTTTAGAAGAGAATATTTCATACCAACATCCTCTTCTAATATAATCTAAACTTCGCCGATGTGTGCAAGTTTTAATAGCGGCATTCCGGCTTCTCGGCTTTCGTCGAGATTGACCGTGAAGTCGATGCTCCAGTCGTTAAAACCTTCTTCATCCTGGAGCATTTGCTGTATCTGCATAATGTTCCCTTCGTACGTGACGATAGTGTGGCTGAGTGCTCGACCTTCTACGTCCATGCGGAACTTGTGGTGCTCGGCAGTGTAGGCGGCCATCGTTTCGATGAGTCGTTTTTCCGTCCACGGCGTTCCTTCGGCATCGGCTAAAAGCTCGCCTTCGGCAAGGTCGTCGGCAAGACTGTCCAGGACATCCGAGAAGTCTTGCTTTTGCAAACTCATCATAATCTGGAAAATGCGCTGGCGTACCATGTTGAGGAATCGCTTCTTGTCGTACGTGATGTCTGCGGCGGCTTTGTCTGCACCGAAAGCCTTTTCGACTTCGTCTTCGGAAGCGCCTTCGTCCAAGCGCTTCTGGTAATCTTCCGGGTGCGCCATCTTTTCCCATTCTTCCAAGAGGCTCGAGTCCACGCGGCGGATCATTTCGCCGAGGTAGTCCTGCATTTCCAGGAGTTCTTCGTTCTTGTAGCCGTCGGGTACGGTCTGAGAAAGCACCTTGTAAACGCCGTTCAAATGGCGGAGCAAAATTGCTTCCATGCGCTGCAAGTTGTATTGCTTCACGTAACCGCTGAATGTCGTGAAATTCTCGAACATCTCGCGCACGATGGACTTGGGTTCAATGTTTTCGTCCACCCACGGGTGAATGTCGGCGAACGCGTCGAACGTGTCGTAAATAAAATCGCGCAACGGTTTCGGATATTCGACCTTTTCAAGCTCTTCGAGGCGCTGGTTGTATTCCATACCTTGTGCCTTGAGTTCGTTCATGCGGGCGTCGCGAGCTTTGCTCTGCTGGATGCGCAAAATGGCTTCGGGATTTTCGAGGATGCTTTCGCACAAGGTAATGACGTCGAGTGCATATTCCGGCGAATCCTTGTCGAGCTTCGGGAGCGTGTCGAGCAAGTAAAGCGAAAGCGGCTGGTTCATCGAGAAGTCGTCTTGCAAGTTCATGTTCACGCGCAAATGGCTGTAGCCTTCGGCAACGGCGGGCACAAACTCAATAATTTTCTTTTCGACGAGACTCCTGAACAGCAAAAAGGCGCGGTGCTGCAACTGCTTCTTGCTTGCCGCACTTTCGTGGCAGTCCTTGAGGAGCGCACGCATAGCGCGGCAACCGTCCGTCGGTCGGCTCAAGATGTTCAAAAGCATTCCGTGGTTCACCTGGAAGCTTGAAGTAAGCGGCTCCGGTGAAGCGTCAATCAAACGCTTGAACGTGTTTTCGTCAAACGGAATGTAGCCGTGTTCTGGCGGCTTACGCTTTTGGAATTTTTTGCCTGTCGTGCGCGACTTCGCTTCGAGTTTCAGATTCTCGATGACGTGCTCGGGCGCTTGTGCGACAACGTAGCCGACGTTGTCAAAACCTTTACGGCCTGCGCGGCCTGCGATCTGGTGAAAATCTCGTGCGGTCAAAATGGCGGTCTTGTCGCCGCTGTACTTGCAGAGCTGCGTAAAGAGCACTGTGCGAATTGGCACGTTCACGCCCACGCCGAGCGTGTCCGTTCCGCAAATGACTTTGAGCAAACCTTGCTGGGCGAGCTTTTCGCAAAGGATGCGGTACTTCGGCAAAAGTCCCGCGTGGTGCAGTCCAATGCCCTGCTTGAGCCAGCGCTTGACATCTGGACCGTACGGGCTTGAAAATCGGACTTCCTTGATGGCTTCGTTGATCTTGACTTTTTCTTCCTTGGTGCAAAGGTCAAGACTCATGAAGTTCTGGGCGTTGCTGGCGGCGGCGGCCTGCGTAAAGTGGACGACGTACACGGGAGCCTTGCCCTCGTTCACGAGCTTTTGCACTTCGGTCGAAATTTCGGTAGTGCTGTAGCTAAAGTCCAAGGGCACCGGACGCTGCGTCGAGCGGACGGTCACGGACTCGCGGCCTGTGTGCTTTGTCATGTCGCGTTCGAAAAATTCCGTAGCGCCAACGGTGGCGCTCATCAAGAGAAATCTCGATTGCGGGAGTGTCAAAAGCGGAACTTGCCAAGCGACACCGCGTTCCTTGTCGCTGTAATAATGGAACTCGTCCATCACAATGTCCGTGATGGTGAGCGTTTCGCCTTCGCAGAGCGCCATGTTCGAAAGAATTTCAGCCGTGCAACAGATGATGGGGGCGTCGCGGTTGACGGTTGCATCGCCTGTCGAAAGCCCGACGTTCTCGGCGCCAAATTCCTTACAGAGCGCCATCCACTTCTCGTTCACGAGCGCCTTGATGGGGCAAGTGTAAACGCTACGGCGGTTGTGCACAAGGCTATCGAAGTGCAGCGCAAGCGCGACCATGGATTTCCCGCTTCCGGTCGGTGTATTGAGAATGACGTTCTTGCCATCTAAAAGTTCGAGAATGGCTTCTTCTTGAGCGGGGTACAGCGTAGTTCCTCGGCTCTCGGCCCACGCCATAAATTGTTCTAAAACGTCTTCGGATGATATGTCTGAACGGTGGCCGTTGAACTTTCCGATGAGTTCATTCAAAAAATCTTTGAGAATACGCTTGTTTTGCTCTGCCATAATGACGTAAAAATAACTTTTTGAAAATAAATAGTAATAACTTTTCTATTTTCGAAATCACAGGAGATTTGTTATGAAAGGAATCGTACTTGCTGGAGGCTCCGGCACTCGTCTGTATCCGCTCACGATGGTTACATCGAAACAGCTTTTACCGGTCTATGACAAGCCGATGATTTACTACCCGCTCTCGACCTTGATGCTGGCGGGCATTCGTGACATTCTCATTATCTCGACGCCTACGGACTTGCCGAACTTTGAACGCTTGCTTGGCGACGGCTCTGCCATGGGCCTCAACTTGAGTTACAAGGTGCAGCCGAGTCCGGATGGACTTGCACAAGCCTTTATCCTGGGTGAAGAATTTATCGGTAACGATTGCTGCGCGATGGTCCTTGGCGATAACATCTTCTACGGAAACGGTTTCAGTCAGCTTTTGAAGGATGCTGTCAAGAATGCCGAAAAAAATGGCCGCGCAAGTGTATTTGGCTACTACGTCGAAGACCCGGAACGTTTTGGTGTTGTAGAATTTGATGACCAGGGCAAGGTGATTTCTGTCGAGGAAAAACCGAAGGACCCGAAGAGCAATTACGCCATTACGGGCCTGTACTTCTATGATAACCGCGTGGCTGGATTTGCCAAGAAACAAAAACCGAGCGCTCGTGGCGAATTGGAAATAACCGACCTCAACAAGACGTATCTCGACAAGGGCGAACTTGACGTGAAACTCCTCGGTCGCGGCTTTGCGTGGCTTGATACGGGCACGATGGACAGTCTCATCGAAGCGGGTGAGTTTGTGAAAATGGTCGAAAACCGCCAGGGCATCCAGATTTCTGCCATTGAAGAAATTGCGTACAGAAATGGTTGGATCAGCAAGGAAAAGCTCCTGGAATCTGCGGCCAAGTATGGCAAGTCTCCTTACGGTCAGCATCTCAGGAAAGTTGCTGAAGGAAAAATTCACTACTAGGGGATAGTTGTTAGATTTTTGCTTTTTAGCTCGGCTTTGTGGCCGGGCTTTCTTTGTATAAAGAAAATTTTTGTTATATTGTTTCAATTCAAGCTCAAAAAAGAAGGAGGAGAGCGATGAACCTTATACGGTTCGTATTGCCAATATTGTTTTTGGCTGCATACTGTTTTTCAAATCCAGCCCGTAACGTCACATTTCCGTTGAAACAGCCTGACGGAACAACGGTTCAGGTCCGTCAAGTGGGCGATGAATGGTTCAGTTTCATCGAAACTGCGGATGGCTATATTTTGCAAAAGGATCGGCTTGGCTTTTATGCCTACGCCGACGAAAATGGCGAATCATCGGGAATATATGCCCGTGATGCACAAAACCGTAGTCCAGAGAATGTTCTGTTCATTAATGGCCTGGATCAGGATGCTATTTATAAGAAAATGCGTAATAGGGCATCAGATGTAAAAGGGCCTGAATATGTCATGCCAAAATTGGTTTCGCCTGGAGTCCAGCGTTTGCCTGCTCAAAATAAAAGAACGACGCAGGGTGAAGTTCGAGTACTCGTTGTTCTAGTACAGTTTTCCGATGTAAAGTTCAAGAGTTCCAATCCCAAAGCACAGTTTACGGATTTCTTGAATAAGGAAGGGTATAATGAATATCATCATAAAGGCAGCCTTAGAGATTATTTTATTAATAGTTCTAAAGGCTTGTTCCGCCCCACCTTTGATGTGTATGCTCCGGTTACAGTTTCGGGTTCGCAGGCTGATTATGGGGTAAGGCCTTCAGGTGACCGAAATCTCGATGGTGCAATGCGCGCTTTAAGCGAAGCTCTCGATATTCTTATGAGTAGAAATGAAGTTGATTTTTCGTTGTATGATAATGATGGTGATGGTGGCATAGAATACCTGTGTATGATTTTTGCGGGATCGGGCTATCACAGTGTGAATTCGCCTAATGCGATTTGGCCCCATATGAACTACCTGGAAGGAAAAAGGGTGGGGAACGGAAAAACGGTTGATAAGTATGCTTGCGCTAATGAAATTGGAACTGCCGCATATTCGGATGATGCTTCTACTACAACCTTGGAAGGAATTGGCATATTGGCTCATGAAATGAGTCATGTCTTAGGTTTGCCTGATCTGTACGATCCATATGGAAGGAATAAACGTAATACGCCAGACCGCTGGGATGTTATGGATCAGGGACTATATAATTGCCCTCGAAATGATGATCATGTTTATTCATGTGCACCCGCACTTTATTCTGCCTTTGAACGAATGTCTTTGGGGTGGGCCACTCCGGTGGAATTAAATACTAGCGGATTAACACGATTGAATAAGACTGAAAATAATGTAGCTTATCAAATTTCTAACGAACGAAATTCGAATGAATTTTATTTGTTAGAATATAGGTCGAGAAATGGTTGGGATTCTGAGTTGCCGAACTCAGGGATGCTTGTGTGGCATATCGATTATGATCCGGGAACTTGGTACACTTATGTAGTTAATAGCGTGGAAAGCCACATGCGTGTTGATATTATTGAGGCCGTACCCGAAGAAAATCGAAATAATATGTTAGTATCTGCTTATGCTATGGATCCTTTTCCTGGAACGGGCGATGTAACGGAATTTAACAGGTTTATCTTTTGGAGTGGGGCTGACAAGAATATTGCGCTTTTGGATATAAAAGAATCTGATGACTATGAATATGTCACTTTTGATGTTTGCATGGACGCTAAGTCTTGCCCGTTGACAATGGTTTCGAGTTCTTCAGGATCGTCAAGCTCTAAAAATATATCCTCGAGTTCTCGCAATGTAAATCTTGTAGAGAGGTGTGTTGAATTCAAGGGGAATGATGGTAATGTTGGGGATTTCTGTTATAAGTCTGGTTTAAAAAACATGGAAGAAGGGATATGTTATGTCTTGAACCCGAATCATCCAAGAAGTTTCTTGTTTAACTATTTAAGTACAGATGCTGCTGATGGAAGTTGGTGGTTTGAAACGCCTTGTTATGAGGAAGTTCCGATTATCATTGTTGAATCTTCGTCTTCTATTGTTGAAATCGAATCCTCTAGTTCTGATGAAGAATCGTCAAGCTCCGAAGAAAGCTCTTCCAGCTCTACGGAAGAATCTTCAAGTTCGGAAATCGTTTTGTCTAGTTCGGAAGAAGTATCCTCGAGTTCTTCAAGCAGCGAGCCTGAATCGTCCTCTAGTTCTGACGCAGAATCCTCAAGTTCCGAAGAGCCGTCTTCAAGTTCGGAGGAATCTTCGTCAAGTAGCGAAGATGAATCTTCTTCGTCCGAAATGCAAATTTCTAGTTCTGAGGAATATTCCTCTAGTTCAGAAACGGCTTCTTCTAGCTCCGAAGAATCCTCGTCAAGCGATGTTCCTGAATCGTCTTCGTCAGAACAGTCTCTGTCGAGTTCGGAAGAAAGTTCTTCGAGTTCTGATGTGGAATCGTCTTCTTCTGAAGATGTAGAATCGAGTTCCAGCGAAGGCATTGTTGGCGTTTCTTCGAAGATTCTGGCTCAGGGAATTCGCGTGAATGCGAAAAATGGGGCTATTTATGTATACGCTCCGCAACAAGGCCGAAAAATGGTTAGAATCTTCTCGCCTATCGGTAGTTTGCTGCTCGAACGGGCGATGGACGGTTCCGAACTTGTTTTGAACGACAAAAATCTTGGAAAAATGAGCTTGATTTTGTCTGTAAGTCAAGAAAATAGGGCTTTGTTTACGGGAATGATTAATGCGCGCTAGTTATGGTATTTTGAAAAATTGCAATTTTATTGTAAGTAAATTGCATTTTGTTAAAATAAAATAACTGTAATTTGTGATTAAATATGTTAATTTACTTTTAAAAGTGTTATTTTATATATGTGTGGTACTTTTTTTAAGAAGGAGATAAATATGAAAAAAGTTACTCTGTCAGCTGCAATTCTGACGTTGATGATGATGGGCTGCTCTGATGCAGGCTTGGATAACTCTGTTGCTTCGGCAAACGAAGTGAATGCCGATCAGGGTCGTGCGCTTTTGGCTAAATTAACGCCAGAACCGATTTCCAGTGGCGAAGTTGGCCTTGAACATTCCGGATATAAAAGATATGTGTACCCGGAAGATGGAATTGCTGTTAGAGTGCACTCGAGACCTGATGACTTTACCTGGAAATCGAGAGGTCGAGCTACAATTTGGGTGGAGACTTCCGTTGCTGCTGATTTAGCAACTATTGTTTCGGTTGCCGTTGCTGGATGCACTATGGCGAACAATGGCGATGTGACTTGCGCGCATCATAGAGCCAATTGGGATTCTAAGGCTGCAACCAGAGGCTTTGACGTTTACACTGCTGAATTGCCCGTTCCCTATGAACAAGTGGGCGTCGTGGCGGCCTATGGCGCTGTGTGGAATCTCGGTAAGCCGAGCCAGAATGAGTTTAGTAGCGTGACTTATGGTGGTACTCTGCCGGATAGCTTGGCTTATTCTGTTTACCAAAAGTACATTTTGCAGGCTGTCTACAATATTAATCATAGACGCCCTATCGATGAAATTCCGTAGTCCGTTGTCTTAGGACTCTCTTTGGTAAAAAAGAACTTAGCTTTGTTTAGCTGAGTTCTTTTTTATATGTATAGATAACTGAATTTTTAAATGTAAAATAATGCTAGTTTATAAATGAAATTTTTAGCTTATATTAATTGATAGAAATGCTTTGTTTACAAATTGTTGATAAACTTGATTGTTTTTTAAAGTTATAGTAGATTTTGTTGATAATATGTTGTTTATTTAAAATAAATTTTATTTTTTTTTTTAATATTTTATCTTGATTATGTTATAAAAATGAATATATTTTGTTATACCTCATATAACATAAGGAGATAATATGAAGAAAATTACCTTGTCTGCCGCAATTTTGGCAATGACGATGATGGGCTGCTCTGATATGGGCGTTGATAATTCTGTCGCTTCTGCGAACGATGTGAAGCAGGAACAGTCTCATAATTCCTTGGCTAAATCAGTTAACAAAGATTGGTCTTCTGTTTACTATCGCCTTCATACTATGCAACCTGTGAATCCCAATGGCAATGGTCTTCATTATTTTGCGTTTCCAGAAGCCGCTATTGGAATTAATTTCCATACTCGTGATGATCTTGATGGGGATGGATGGGAAGCTCAAGGTGAATTGTATGTAGCGGATAAGCCGTATAATCCAAATACAATTTATGTTGCTACAGGTCTTTTCTCTGATTGCACATTTGATGAACCTTATTATACTACCGCGAATTGCCGCGGGTGGAAACTTGTAGGCGATGCAGAGGGAAAAAATGTAAGCGGTGTCCTTGCAGTTTCTCCTCGAAATCCTCGTGGGCAAAAGCTTTCTAAGGATAAGTTTTACATGGAAGTAGGTGCGGTCTCTGCCTTTGTCGGTGTTTGGAACGAAGGTTCACCTGCTGAAGTTGTGGAGAATGGGGCTACTTACCATGGTGGAATGTTCGAGGATCATGGTGATCAAAAGGCTCGTGCGATTTATAGAACGTACATTTGGCCTAAAGTTCGCGATAAAATGCTTTATTAATTCTATTTGCTAGTCCTATTTTGACTATAAGGAACTCGGCCTCGCGCCGGGTTCTTTTTTGCATGGGAAAACAACCAAAGACAAAAGTCCAATAACCATTGGCTATTGACAATGACTGACAACCGATTTCTAGCTTTTAACCTACTTCCTACATCTTGCATTTTGCCGTCTATGGAGTACCTTTCTATATTTCCCATGTAAATTGGAGAAATGCATGAAACGATCTATTGTTATTACAGGCGGAGCTGGCTTTATCGGTAGCCATGTCGTGCGCCTGTTTGTGAACAAGTATCCTGAATACAAGATTATCAACCTCGACAAGCTTACATACGCAGGCAATCTCGCAAACCTCAAGGATGTCGAAGATAAGCCGAACTACAAGTTCGTCAAGATGGACATCTGCGACTTCGACGCGTTCTACAAGCTCATGCAGGATGAACAGGTCGATGGCATCATCCATCTTGCGGCAGAAAGCCACGTGGACCGTTCCATCAAGGACCCGTTTACTTTTGCTCGTACGAACGTCATGGGTACGCTCACGCTTTTGCAGGCCGCGAAGCTCTACTGGGAAAGCCTCCCGGAAAAGTACGAGGGCAAGCGCTTCTACCACATTTCGACGGATGAAGTTTACGGCGCTCTCAAGATGAACCACCCGGAGGGCATCACGCCTCCGTTCACGACGACGGCCTCCAGTTCGGAACACCATTTGGCTTACGGTGATGATTTCTTCTACGAGACGACGAAGTACACGCCGCATTCCCCGTATTCCGCTTCGAAGGCTGGCTCCGACCATTTCGTGCGCGCGTTCCACGATACTTACGGCATGCCGACGATCGTCACGAACTGCTCCAACAACTACGGGCCGTACCAGTTTCCCGAAAAGCTCATTCCGCTGTTCATCAACAACATCCGCCACAAGAAGCCGCTCCCGGTTTACGGCAAGGGCGAAAACGTTCGCGACTGGCTCTTTGTCGAAGACCACGCCCGTGCGATTGACGTGATTTTCCACAACGGCAAAATTGCTGAAACTTACAACATCGGCGGCTTCAACGAATGGAAGAACATCGACATCATCAAGGTCGTCATCAAGACCGTCGATAAGCTCCTTGGCCGCGCCGAAGGCGAAGACCTGAACCTGATTACCTACGTGACGGATCGCCTGGGCCACGACGCCCGCTATGCGATTGACTCCACCAAGCTCCAGAAGGAACTCGGCTGGGAACCGTCGTTGCAGTTCGAAGAAGGCATCGAAAAGACTGTGCGCTGGTACTTGGACAACCAGGAATGGCTGGACAACATCACGAGTGGCGACTACGAAAAGTATTACGAAAAAATGTACGGAAACAGGTAATGGGAAAGTTTAATTTCATAAATACTGAAATTGAAGGCGTAAAGATTATTGAGCCGACCGTGTTTGGCGATGCCCGCGGTTACTTTATGGAAACCTACAGCAAGCGCGACTTTGCCGAAGGCGGTATCGATGTTGACTTTGTTCAAGATAACGAGTCGCGTAGCAAGAAGGGTGTTCTCCGCGGTCTCCATTTCCAGAAACAAAATCCGCAGGGCAAGCTTGTTCGCGTGATTGAAGGTGAAGTCTTTGACGTGGCTGTAGACCTCCGCAAGAACAGCAAGACCTTTGGCAAGTGGGTGGGCGTTACGCTCTCCGCCGAGAACAAGAAGCAGTTCTACATCCCTGAAGGCTTTGCTCACGGCTTTGTCGTGCTTTCCGAGACGGCTTCGTTCGTTTACAAGTGCACCCGCTTCTATGCCCCGGGCGATGAGGGTGGCCTTATGTGGAATGATCCTGAAATTGGCATCAAGTGGCCGGTTGGGGATGGTTTTGAGCCGCTTCTTTCTGAAAAGGATACGAAGAACCCGTGTCTCAAGGACCTAGGTTTCGCGTTTGACTGAAGGCCAATGACTATTGACCATAGACCATTAACTAATACCCAAATTCACTAATTAATTTGCTATTTTTTGATTACTATGAAAAATATTCTTGTCGTTTGCACTGGGAACATCTGCCGTAGCCCTACAGGGGAATACCTTTTGAAAAAGGAACTTGGACCGGGCTTTAATGTGATGAGTGCTGGGCTTGGTGCGTTGGTTGATAATCCGGCTCACGAAATATCGCAGAAGATTGCTTTGCAGCATGGCATTGATATGAGCGCCCATAAAGCGCGCCAAATCAATTTGGATATTCTCAAGTGGGCTGATTTGATTTTGGTGATGGAAAACGGACATAAAAGGGAACTTTTGCATAAATATCCGTGGCTTGAAGGTAAGGTTTTCCGTTATGGTGAATCCCACCAGGTCGATATTCCGGACCCGTATCGAAGACCTGAAAACGCGTTTGTTCTCGCATGGAATTTCATTTCCAAGCTGACACCGTATTGGGTTGAAAAGATTAGACAAAGTGAAGCTAATAAATAATTTAAAAAAGGTAATGTATGAATAAAATAGGTATAGCTCTTTGTGGTGTTGCTGCCGCTGTTCTGAATGGCTGCTTTGCGGCCCCTCAGATGCGGATGGACATCCCTACAGATTCCACAACCTATAATGGAATTACTTTCAAGTTGCATTCCATTGAAAAGGGCGATATGGGTGAACCGGTGGTTGCCGCTGTTAATCCGTCCGAAGGCAAGTTGGAAGAGTTGATGGTAGATACGCTCCCTGACTTGGAGTACAGGATTGGTCCTCTTGACATGGTGCAGGTCGTTGTATGGGAACATCCAGAACTGACCTCTCCGATGGGACAGTACCAGCCGGCCGGCCAGAAGGTGACGACCGATGGTAAGCTTTTCTATCCGTATGCCGGCGAACTTCAGGTGGCGGGGCTTACCGCTCAGGAACTCCGTCTTGAAATCACCAGACGCCTTTCTGACAAGATCCTTAATGATCCGCAGGTGGATGTCCGTGTGACGGGTTACCACAGCCGCAAGGCCTTTGTTACAGGTGCTGTGAATAAGCCTGGCTTTGTAAACTTTGATGAAAACCCGATGACGCTTCCGGATGCGCTTGCCGCTGTTGGGGGCTTTGAGGAATCGGCCGATCCTACGTTTGTGCAGCTCCGCCGTGGAGACAAGGTCTATAATATCGATTATATCCGCGCCTTCAAGGACAATATTCCTATAGAACGAATCCTTGTAAAGCCGGGTGACCAGGTTTTTGTTCCGCTGAAGTCTGATACGGAAAGAGATAGAAAGGTCTATGTCCTCGGTGAAGTTGCAAGAAGCGGCATTGTTCGAATGGATAACTACTTGAGCTTGGCTGAAGCCTTGGCTGCTTCTGGCGGTGTGAATGCTATAAATGCTTCTTCAAAGGATATTTATGTTATTAGAAATTCTTCGCCGGAAAAGATTGACATTTATCAGCTGGATGCAAAGAATGCTATGGCGCTTGCGATGGCTGACCGCTTTGAATTGAACCCGCGCGATATCGTGTATGTCGATGCTTCTGGCCTTGCTACATGGAATCGCTTTATCGGTCTGATCTTGCCGACGCTTAATGCTACTATTTCTACGTTTAATAATACTTCGAATGCTATTCAGCATGTGCAATACATTCATAACGAAGGCTGGAAGTAATCCGTAGTAAGGTAAAACTATATGATTAACTTGATTTTGTGTGGTGGTAGCGGAACGCGCCTTTGGCCGATTAGCCGCTCTCTTATGCCGAAGCAGTTCGCACGCCTTTTTGACGGTGCTTCCCTGTTCCAGCGCACGGTAAAGACGAATTCTCGTATTTGCAGCGCTCAGTATATCGTGAGCAATGCGGAACAGTATTTCTTGGCCAAGGACCAGCTTGAAGAAGTGGGCGCCAATGATGTTCGCTTCCTTTTGGAACCGGTAGGCCGCAATACGGCTCCGGCAATTGCGCTTGCTTGCCTTGGCCTTGATCCGGAAGATGTCGTTCTCGTGTCTCCGTCGGATCATGTGATCCGCAAGGCCGAAGCTTACGAAGAATGCTTGCGTAAGGCTGAAGAATTTGCAAAGAAAGGTTTCATGGTCACCTTCGGCATCACGCCGACGGGTCCGGAAACGGGTTACGGTTACATCGAAGCAAATGGTGACGATGTCAAGCGCTTTGTCGAAAAGCCGGACCTGGAAACCGCAAAGAAGTATGTCGCTTCTGGAAGGTTCTTCTGGAACAGCGGTATTTTCTGCTTCAAGGCTTCGACTTTCCTCGATGAACTTTCGACGTACTCGCCGGATATCTTGACGGCTGCAAAGATTGCCTTTGCGAACGCCAAGAAAGAAAACAAGGATGCTCTTGTCCGTGTCGATCACGAAGACATGATGAACATCCCTTCGAACTCGATTGACTATGCCGTGATGGAAAAGTCTGCCAAGGTGAAGGTTGTGCCGAGCGATATCGGCTGGTCTGACCTCGGCGCTTTCGATTCCCTCTATGGTGAATTCGACCATGACGAAAATGGCAACAACGTGAACGCAAAGCACTTGGCCATCGGTTCCAAGAACTCTCTCGTGCTCGGCGGCCAGCGCCAGATTTGCACGATTGATTTGGACAACATGCTCATTGTCGATACGCCGGATGCTCTCTTGGTTGCACCTCTTGCGAGCAGCCAGAAGGTCAAGAAGGTCGTCGACGAGCTCAAGGCTCGCGGCTCTGACTTGCCGAAGGTCCCGCAGACGGTTAACCGCCCGTGGGGCACGTACTCCGTGCTTGAATCGACTGATCGCTACAAGATGAAGCGCATCGTTGTTCGCCCGGGCGAACGCCTCTCGTTGCAGAAGCATTTGCACCGTTCGGAACACTGGGTCGTTGTGAGCGGTACGGCGACATGTACTGTTGGCGATAAGGTATTCTACGTGCGTCCGAACGAATCGACCTACATTCCGTCTGGAACGATTCACCGCTTGCAGAACGAAGGCAAGCTCCCGCTCGTGATCGTTGAAGTACAGGTCGGCGAATACACCGGCGAAGACGACATCATCCGTGTGCAGGACGACTACAAGCGCTCGTAAGAGAGTAGACAGTAGGAAGTAGACAGTAAGAAGTCTTAAAAGTGGCGGGCCTCGGCCCGCTATTTTTGTACCCAACGAAAAAAAAGCGAACCTCAACGGTTCGCTCTTTAGTCTTTAGTCTTTGGGACAAGCCCCAAATGCTTGGCTCGGAAATGCCAATGCTAGCATTGGCGCTTCTCTCGCCTTACGCATTTGTCGTCTGAAGCCGCGAAGCGGCGTTCTTTCGTCTGATTTAGAACTGGCTCAGGAATCTCTGATCGTTGGCTGTCAAAAGTCCGATTTCCGGAATCTCGTGACGGAGCATGGCGATACGGTCAAGACCGAAACCGAATGCAAAGCCAGTGAACTTTTCAGAGTCGATGCCGCAGTTCTTGAACACGTTCGGGTCCACAGAGCCGCAACCACCGATTTCCATCCAGCCTGTGCCCTTGCAACGGCGGCAGCCCTTGCCACCGCAGAACACGCAGCTCACGTCCATTTCTGCGGACGGTTCCGTGAACGGGAAGAAGCTCGGACGGAAGCGAGTCTTGACGCCTGCGCCAAAGAGTTTGTTCATGAACACCTGGAGCACTCCCTTGAGGTCGGCGAAGCTAATGTTTTCGTCAACGACAAGACCTTCGCACTGCTGGAACATCGGGGCGTGGGTGGCATCGTTATCGACGCGGAACACATGGCCCGGAGCGATCATGCGGAAAGGCGGCTTGTGCGTTTCCATGTAGTGAATCTGGGTGCCTGACGTGTGCGTGCGGAGCATGACCTTGTTGTCCACGTAGAACGTGTCCTGCATGTCGCGGCTCGGATGGTCAGGCGGAGTGTTGAGAGCTTCAAAGTTGTACCAATCCGTTTCGATATCGCGGCCGAAGTCCACATCAAAACCCATCTGCGCAAAGAAGTCGATGATTTCTTCGCGGACGTCGTACAGCGGATGCGTAGAACCGGCGGCAATACCTGCGCCCGGGAGCGTGATATCGACAGCGCCGCTCGCGAGCTTCTTCTGGAGAGCAGCTTCGTTTGCGGTTTCGATAGCCTTGTCGATTGCTTCGGAAACGGCAACCTTCAGTTCGTTCACGAGCTTGCCGTAAGCGGGGCGTTCTTCGGCGCTCAAGGAACCCATCTGCTTCATGAGGTCCGTGACGGCGCCCTTCTTGCCGAGGTACTTTACGCGGAGATTGTTGACCGCTTCTTGATTGGTGAGGTCCGTTTGTGCAAGTTCTGCATCAAAGGCCTGCTTGA
>Ga0310695_10003881_pt1 | contig 28520 bp, 26 predicted proteins | sample RumenRJG_04DNA_FD_203882 | JGI IMG/M metagenome (GOLD analysis project Ga0310695, IMG submission 203882) | Bovine rumen microbial communities from Lethbridge, Alberta, Canada - RJG_04 (v2) (version 2) | ecosystem: Host-associated > Mammals > Digestive system > Stomach > Rumen | place: Canada... | reverse complement strand
ACGTATCATCCAGCTCTATCGGCGCCGAAAGACTCCTGTATTTTTCTCTTTTTCCGCTCCGGGATTCCCTCAGCCTTTCGTCAAAACTGCTGCTTTTGGCCAGAAATCGTCCTTCTGCCGCAATTGCACAGGCCTCACAGCACTTTTCATTCATGACAGTATCCACCACGCATTCCGCTGTCTTCTCGGATATGCTGTTTTCTTCCAGATAAGGCACACAGTTCTCCGCGATGCGGACCGTCTGGGCCACCTTTGCTGCTGCCTTCAAATCTTCATTTTTATATGCGGACTGGAAAATACTGAAGAACAGGGGCATCCCGACCGAGTTCGCGAACAGCATGGGAATCATCACCGTATTCGTAATATGCAGTGCTTCCTCCAGAGGATGCACCAGCAGAAGAATCAGCAGGTTATGGATAGCACCGGAAGCAAATCCTACCGTGAACAGAAACATATTGGAATACCTGTGTTGTCCGGTTCTTGCGGCGCCGATGGCGCTTCCGATGATTCCATGGATCACCGATGCCGCCACACATGCCGTCGTGCTGGCTCTGGAGGGAAAAACCAGAAGACGGTGCAGGGCTGCAATTCCCGCCGTCATTGCTCCGGAAACAGGACCGCCCAAAAGGCCGGCCGACAGAATTCCGATCACTCTTGCATTGGGAATTGCACCGGTCACCTGCATGCCGATATAATCCGACAGCATGCAGAAGGCCCCGAAAATAGTCCCCAGAAGAAGGCGGCTCCACCATGTGCCGCTTTCATTATCCTGTTCAAACAGAAGCCCGCGGAAGAAGGTCCTCTCTGTCAGAAATGCCGCAATCACCGCCAGAATGGATATATTCATACACAGGCTGAAGATCACTTCCGAAATCATCCTTTTCCCCCCTGTCTTTCCTGGGTTTTCCAAGTCAGGACCGCTCGCGAACCTGAACTTACAATAACGAGTCAGGACCGCTCGTGAACCCGAACTTACAATAACGAATAAACGCATAATATCCCGGGCGGGATTCCCCGCCCAGGACACATTTTACCTTTGATCTTTCTTTTTGGCCAGCATCAGGCTGCTGCCGGCGTTTCCTTCTTTGCAAGCATTTTCTGCATCAGGATAATGCCCGCGGCGATAACAATGCCGATAATATCCGTTATAAAACCGGAATCGATCAGCAGGTAGGCTCCCACAAATCCGAGTATGCGGAACAGGATATTGACCTTTGTGTACAGGAACCCTTCCACAGCTATACTGATGAGGAATACGCCGATGATAGCTGTCACCGCCACACGGACACCAACCGGGATCGTGGTGTCGAGAAGAAGCAGCTCTGTGTTATAGATAAACATATACGGCAGAATAAATCCCGCCAGGGCCAGTTTCACGGACGCATATCCCGTCTTCATCGGATCTCCGCCCGAAATTCCGGCTGCCGCGAAGGAAGCCAGCGCCACCGGCGGTGTCAGGTTTGCGAACATGGCAAAATAGAAGCAGAACATGTGCGCCGCAATCGGCGGGATGCCCAGCGTAACCAGTGCCGGGGCTGCAACGGTCGAGGTGATGATATAGGACGGGATGCTCGGAAGACCCATTCCCAGGATCATGCAGGTAACCATGGAGAACACCAGTGTGAACAGAAGACTCTGTCCGCCGATCTTCACTATCGTTGCTGCCAGGTTCAGGGCGAAGCCGGTGACGGAGCAGACGCCGACGATACAGCCGACGCAGGCGCAGGCGATGGCTACGGAAACCGTGGATTTCGCGCTGCCGATCAGAGCATTCACGATATCCTCCAGGCTCATGCGGGTATTCTTCTTAAGCTGGGCCACAACAATGGTGCAGATGATAGAATAGAACGCCGCCATAATCACGGTCTTCCCGGAGAAGAAGAGCATGTACACCAGGAACACAATCGGAATTGCCAGGTGACCGTATTCCTTCATGACATCTCCGACCTTCGGAAGGTCTGCTCTCGGAGTGGGTTCCATATGCAGTTTATCCGCACGCATCTGAATCTGAAACAGAATGCCCATGTAATAAATGATCGCCGGGATAATGGCGGAGATCAGCAGGGTGGAATATTTGATGCCCAGGGTTTCCGCCATGATGAAGGCTGCGGCTCCCATAACCGGCGGCATCAGCTGTCCGCCGACAGAACCGGTGGCAACGATGGCTCCGGAGAACTCCCGGTCATACCCGGACTTCCGCATCAGCGGAATGGTAAATGCACCCGTAGTCACGACAACTGCGACGGCTGCACCGTTGATCATTCCCAGCAGACCGGCTGCGATAATGGCTACTTTCGCCGGGCCTCCCTTGGACCATCCCGCCAGAGCCATGGCAATATCATTGAAGAACTTGCCCATGCCGCACTTATTCATGAACTCACCGAAGCAAATGAACAGGAATATATAGGTGGATGCGACATTTACGGAGGAGCCGAAGATACCCTCGGTGTTGGTGTAGAAGTTGCTGAACACCTTGCTCAGCGTGTATCCTCTGTGCAGGAAAATACCGGGAATATTTACCGGAATCAGACCGGCACGACGTCCCATCAGTGCGTAGAAAATAAAAACCAGGCTGAGGATGGGCAGCGCCAGTCCGCAGACACGGCGGGTTGCCTCCAGAACCAGCAGCGTCAGGATGGCACCCATGATGACATCTCCGCGGTTTACAAGGCCGGCTCGGTTCACGATATCGTTATAATTGATATACATGTATGCTGCCGTAACGACGGAGAGCGCCATCAGCACCCAGTCATACCAGGCGATGGTTTTCCGGCTGGCTTTTTTGGTTGCCGGATACATCGCGAAAGACAGCACCAACATCATCGCTACATGAATGGCACGGTGACGCAGCGTCTCCGGCGTAAAGATTCCGGCTGCAAACACCAGGTGATATACCGTAACCAGGATACAGAAAATCTTGAATCCCAGGTCCATATGCTTCGAGACAAATGTCCTCGTTTTTGCCTCTTTATCGAACTTTTCCAGCAGCTGCTGCTTTTCTTCCTCGGTCATTTCCGCAGAAGCTTCCGCAGGGCTTGTATTGACGTTCATTTCGTTGCTCAAATCCGTTTTCCTCCTGTTTATTAATCAACATACACTGTCACCTTCGCGTGATGGGGCATATCTTCCCCCCGGATAAAATCATGGTCATTGATCTGTATCACATCCAGCGCCGTGTTGGAATTGAAAAAGTTAAACCTCTCAAAGGTACTGCCGATATGATCCATATAGATGAGTCCGTCCTCATACCGGTAATCCACGTCCATCTCCGCGGGGATTCCGGCACCGAACCCGGCTACCGAGATGGTGTCCAGAAGAAAGCTTCCATCCGGCTGCACCGTATAATACTCGTTCCAGGGGATATGCTCAAAAGAATGGATCCAGTCAAACTCCACCGTATCACCGGTATGAATCACCGCCTCCGCATATACCTCTTCCGTTTCCTGGTCAGCGGCCACAAGCCTGCGTTCCCTTCATGGATTCATCGGTGTCTCATATCCGTGGTCCTGCCACCATTTTGCAGCACCGTCATGGAGCGGAATCTTGATATCATTGACCCCGAAGGAAATATCGATATTTTTGTCTGCCGTATTATGAGACGCCTTGATGGTATCAATATTGTCAAAAATGCAGTCCATCATATCGTAAACCATATCTTCCGACAGCTCGCTGCTGGCCAGAAGGATGTTGTAAACAAAAACGCTCTCCACATCTTCTTCGTTATTGTAAGTATCTGCCGGAATCGTGCTGGCAGCAAAGAAAGGATACTTTTCAATCAGTCGGTCCCGCCCCTCACCGTCTATGGGCACAATTACCATATCGTAACTGAAGGCCAGCTCGGAAACCGTGGAATTGGGAAGGCCCGAGGTTACAAAAGCTGCGTCGCACTGTCCGTTTTTCATCTGGTCGATGGCCTCGCCGTAGGAGAGATAATCTACCTTGGCATCACTGTAGGACATACCGTAGGCGTCAAAAATCATGCGCGCATTCAGCTCTACGCCGGAGTTCGGAGCGCCGACACCGACTCTCTTGCCGCGCAGGTCTTCCACACTGTTTATACCGGTGCTCTTGACGGTAACCAGCTGCACGTAGTTCGGCCAGAGACGCATCACCGCACGCAGACTCTCCACAGGTTCGCTGAAAGCACCAAAGCCTTCATATGCCTGAACCACGGAATCCTGCATGGAAATCGCGAGCTCCGCATCATCATGGGTTACCAGATTGATATTTTCCACGGAAGCACCCGTGGCCTGCGCGGATGTCTTATATCCGCAGCTGTTCAGAACATTGGCAAATGCGCCGCCGATCGGGTAATAAATACCGCTGGTCGGTCCGGTTGCCACTGTCACAAATTCCTGTCCGCGATCGATGCCAAGCTTAGATACCTTCTTCGGATCCGTCTCCGAAGACGAAGCACTGCCCCCGCAGCTGGTCAAAGCCAGCATGGAAACCGCGAGAATACAGGATACTGCCCCTCTTATTAATTTCCTCATTCCTGGTCCTCCTTCAAGAAGTCTGCTGTAATTCTATAATCCGACTTTATAATTATTTAATAATATAATTATTTAATAATTTGCACAATATCTCCGGAACCAACTGCGAAAAAAGGCGTTTGAACCACCTTTTTCGTGCCCTGAAAAACGGGCATTTCAGACCTTTCAGCAAAAGAAAAGGCCGCCGCACTCTCGTGCGGCAGCCCGTTTGGTTTTTTATGTTATTTAATCTTTATGCGTTCTTCTTCCCGTCCACGTTCTTCAGAACCAGCAGGGTGCAGACCATCAGTGCGATGCCGATGGGCAGGCAGAGCATCCAGTTTCTGAGGAAGCCTGTGATAACATAGCTTACCAGGGAGACTGCCGCTGCGGTCATGGCGTAGGGCAGCTGAGTGGATACGTGAAGGATGTGGTCGCACTGTGCGCCGGCCGATGCCATGATGGTGGTATCGGAGATCGGGGAGCAGTGGTCGCCGCAGACGGCGCCGGCCATGCAGGCGGAGATGGCGATGATCATCAGCTCATTGCTCATATCGCCGCCGAAGACATTGACCACAATCGGAATCAGGATTCCGAAGGTACCCCAGGAGGTGCCGGTCGCGAAGGACAGGAATACGCCTACCAGGAATACGAAGGCCGGAAGCATGCTCATGAGAGCCTGGTTGCCGGCAACATTTTCCACCAGACCCGCAACGTACTCCGCTGCGCCCAGGGAATCGGTCATGGCCTTCAGGGTCCATGCGAAGGTCAGGATGAGGATGGCGGGAACCATGCTCTTGAAGCCTTCCGGAATGGCGTTCATGCACTCCTTGAAGTCCAGCACGCCGGTGGCCAGGTAGAAGATGATAGTCAGAAGCAGCGCTACGGAGGAGCCGTATACCAGGCCGACGGAAGCGTCGGAGTTGGAGAAGGCATCCACGAAGGTCTCACCGTCAAAGAAGCCGCCGGTGTAGATCATGCCGATAACGCAGCAGATAATCAGGGATACGATGGGAAGCACCAGGTGAATCACCTTTCCCTTCTGGGAAATGGGCGGGTTCGGCTGGTCTTCGGCGCCGGTGATGCTCGGGTCGCCGGTGGGATCCTCGGTGGGATTTAAGCGGTTGTTCATCTCTTCCAGCTTCATCGGGCCATAGTCAAACTGTCCCAGGGACAGAGTGATCATCATGGCGATGGTCAGGATGGCGTAGAAGTTGTAGGGGATGGCCCGGATGAACAGGGACAGGCCGTTGGCGCCGTCCACGAAGCCGGTAACCGCGGCAGCCCAGGATGAGATAGGTGCGATGATGCAGACCGGAGCTGCGGTCGCGTCAATCAGGTAAGCCAGCTTGGCGCGGGAAATGTTGTGCTTGTCCGTAAGGGGCCGCATGACGGAACCTACGGTGAGGCAGTTGAAGTAGTCATCAATGAAAATCAGGACGCCAAGGGCCATGGTAGCCAGCTGTGCGCCGACCTTGGTCTTGACATGTTCCACGGACCAGCGGCCGAAGGCTGCGGATCCGCCGGCACGGTTCATCAGCATGACCATGCTGCCCAGGATGACCAGGAAAATCAGGATGCCGACGTTCCAGGCATCGGACAGGGATCCGATCATGCCATCGACGAAAACGTGCTCCATGGTCACCACCGGGTTAAAACCGGCGTAGAGAAGTCCGCCGGCCAGAATTCCGACGAACAGAGACGAGTACACTTCCTTGGTGATCAGCGCCAGTCCGATGGCGATAATCGGCGGAAGCAGCGCCCATGCGGTGTTTACAAACATTGCATTCCCCTCCTTCTGATTCTGCCCGCCCCGGCGGGGCGGAACTCCGGCGAAACTCCTCTTTCCGCCGGGAAAGTCTGAAATAGGAAACGGGTCCTGATGGAACTCCATCATGACCCGTGCTGTTTGCAGTATGCCATCATGACAGCGCTCCGCAGAAACTGCGACAGTCCGCCGGATATTCTCCGGCAGCCCGGCATATGCAGAACCAGGAATTTCTGCACCGCCTCGGCGGCTTCCCCTTTCAGCCCGGGATTCCTGTCCCTTCCATGAGCCTACTCTTGTCAGCCGCGCCTCTATCAGACTTTTGATATGATAAAAATTTAAAAATACGATACTCTATTTGTCACCTTTTGTCAAGGATCCATGCAAAACAAGGCCCAGTCTGTATTGAAAATCCGTCCCGTTCCGATCTATACTGTTCCGTATGAATATTCAAATTGCAAGTCTGCTCCTCTGTCTGGGGCTGATATCCCCCGGGCATGCAGCAGTTCATATGATACCGCCGTCAATCATCCTTGCGGATACCTGGAATGGGGCGGCAGATATTTCCGAGGAACCAATCGTTATGCCGGAGGCCCTCTACTCCCAGCAGCAGACCGCCCGGGATATCACGGAGCTTAAATCCCGCTACGGCAGTCTGATGAAGGTATATGCCATCGGCAAGTCCCTGGACGGCCGCACGATCTTTGACATCGTCGTGGGAGACCCGTCCGCAGAGAAGAAGCTCCTGGTGACGGCGGCCATCCACGGAAGAGAATATATTACCATTCCCATCGTCATGCAGCAGGCAGAAGAGCTCCTCCTGGGCCGCGCTGCCGCAGACTCACCGGAGGAAGACCCCGGTCTTAAGGTTCAGGTTCACTTTATTCCGGTCAATAACCCGGACGGCGTGATGATCAGCCAGTTCGGCGAGGACGCCCTGTATTCCGCAGCCCTCAGGGAAAACCTCAAAAATGCCTGGAATCTGGACGGACAGCAGGAAAATTACGATTATTATCTCACCCGCTGGAAGACCAATGCGGCGGGTGTTGACCCGAATCTGAATTTTGACGCGGGATGGGGCTACCTGGAATCCGTCGGCCATCCGACGGCCTTCGGCGTAAATACCGGAACAGAACCCTTCTCCGAACCGGAATCCCGCTGCCTTTATGACCTGTGTCTCCGGGAGGACTTTGATGCCGTCATCAGCTACCACGCGAAGGGCAATGTCATCTACTGGGACAGCTTCTGGAATCAGGCGAAGGAGAGCTCCGAGAGCTTTGCCCGCGCCATTTCTGATGTGTCAGGATATGATGTACAGCCCAGCAGCATGTCTGCGGGAGGTCTGAAGGACTGGCTCCAGTGCCGGGAGAATCCCATTCCCGGCATCACCATCGAGGTGGGCGCGTCGGAGGCGCCGGTGGACTTTTCCGAATATCCGGGTATCTGGAAACATAACCGGGAGGTTATCCCTGCCGCTATCCGGTGGCTTACTGAATGACAGACTGACGGAGATCTATGAATGAATGCTTTTTTTGTCGCACTGAATGCGGTTTTCCCATTTCTTGTCTACCTGACCCTGGGATACTTTATCCGCACGGTCGGGTCGGCGGATGAACCCTTTTTCCGCAGGCTGAACGGGATTATATTCCATTACTTTTTCCCCTGCCTGCTGTTTGCCAATATTTACAACATCGACCCGGATATCCACGCCGATCTCCGGATTGTACTCTGGGCAGCGGGCAGCATCATCGCCGTTATCATCGTATCGATGATTGCCGTTCCCCGGATTGTCAGAGGAAATCCGCAGCGGGGCGTTATCGTCCAGGCCATCTACCGCAGCAACTTTGTTCTCTATGCCGTGCCCATTGCCGCCAGCGTATGCGGTGAACGGGGATCGGTGACCGCCTCCATGCTGATCGCCCTCATCGTTCCCCTGTTCAATCTTTCCGCCGTCCTGGTCCTTTCCTGGTTCGGCGGTACAAAACCGGAACCGGGAAGGATTTTCCGGGACATGATCACAAACCCGCTGATCCTGGGCGCTCTGGTCGGCTTTCTGTTCCGTATGTTGGGCATTGACCTGCCCCAGATGGTCCGCGGACCCATCAATGCCATCTCCTCCATGTCGACGCCTCTCGCGCTGATTGTGCTGGGCGGAACCCTGGAGTTTCCGGATCTTAAGAGGAACATGCACTATATTCTTCCGATCTGTATCATCCGGCTTCTGGTGCTGCCGCTTATCGCAACACTGCTGATGCTGCCGGCCGGATTGGACCCGGTAAACCGCTTTGTCATCCTGGTCATGTTTGCCGCTCCTGTCGCCACTTCTTCCTACACGATGGCGCAGATGATGGGCGGGGACGGGCCGCTTGCGGGGGAGCTGGTGGTCATGACCACCGTGTTTTCGCTGTTTACCCTCTTCTTCTGGGTTTTCCTCTACGGAATCCTGGGACTTCTGTAAAACAGCCGTAATTGCAGATGAGGTTTTTCATGCCTGAATTTTTACCGATCACCGACATCAATGCACCGGAGCTGGATATCTTTGCAAGGCTCTCGGAGCCGGAGCTTCGGCATTATTACGAGCCGGACGGCGGCCTCTTTATCGCGGAAAGCCCGCGGGTTGCCCTGCGTGCCCTTTCTGCCGGGATGGTTCCTGTCTCGGTGCTGACCGACCCCCGGAGCAGAGAGCCGGAAACCGAAGATTTTCTTTCCCGCTGCGGGGATATTCCCATCTACACGGCGCCTCCGGAGGTGCTGGTGAAAATCACCGGCTTTCACCTGACAAGAGGCCTTCTGTGCGCCATGAAGAGGCCCTCTCTTCCTGCGCCGGAGAAGATTCTTACAGAGGCAGAGCGCCTGGTGGTGCTGGAAAATGTGGTCAACCCCACAAATCTCGGGGCCATCTTCCGGTCCGCGGCCGCCCTGGGTATGGATGCCATCCTGCTCACGCCTGCCTGCACGGATCCCTTCTACCGGAGAGCCGCCAGAGTCAGCATGGGCACCGTCTTCCAGATCCCCTGGACAAGGCTTTCCGGGGATGAGACTGCCTGGCCCGGAGAAGGCCTCGCGCTTCTTCGGGAATTTCATTTTAAAACCGCCGCCATGGCCCTCACGCACAATTCCGTAAACATCAATGACCGGGCGCTTATGGCGGAGAAAAAAATCGCCGTCATCCTCGGCACCGAGGGGGACGGACTCCTGCCGGAGACCATCGAAGCCTCCGACTATACCGTCTGCATCCCCATGATGCACGGCGCCGATTCCCTGAATGTGGCCGCCGCCAGCGCCGTTGCCTTCTGGCAGCTGGGCAGGAGCCGGTAGAATAACATCGTTTATTGCGCGCACAGAAACATCGGAAGTCACAGATTCGCGCGATGAAAAATACACCGCCGTAAAAACGGCAGAATGGAGTGACTATGAGATACAGAGAATTCGGAAACACGGGGCTGACCGTTTCGGAGATGTGCCTCGGCACCTGGGGCATCGGCGGATACGGCTGGGATTTTAACCCGGATGAGACCAAGCTCGCCGCCATTCAGGCCGCTATTGAAGAGGGCATCAATTTCTTTGACACTGCACCGGCCTACAATGCGGGCGCCGCGGAACGGCTCCTGGGCGAAGCCGTCAAAAAGAGCGGCAGAAGAAATGAACTTATCCTGGCCACCAAGTGCGGCACCGACTTAATCAACGGACAGTACGTCCGTGATGCGTCCCGCGCCAAGATCATGGACCAGATCGACAAGTCTCTGGCGAATCTGCAGACCGATTACATCGACATTTACCTGCTCCACTGGCCGTCTGAAAACGTGCCTGAAGAGGAGGCCATCGAGGCCATGGCGGATATCCGGAAGTCCGGTAAGGTCCGCTTTATCGGCGTTTCCAACCACTCCATCGAGCAGCGGAAGGCTGCCGAGAAGGTGGCCCGGATCGACTGCGTCCAGATGCAGTATTCCATGCTGGTGCAGGAGAATACGGAGGCTCTTAAGGCAGCCCACGAGGACGGACTCGGCACCATGCTCTACGGCCCCTTAGGCGGCGGGATTCTCACCGGACGCTACAGAGAGCTTAAGGAATACGACGAGATGGACAACCGCAACCGGTTCTACAAGTATTTCAAGGAGCCCGGCTTCTCCAAGGCCATGAAGCTTCTGGAAACCCTGGACAAGGTTGCCGCAGAGCGCCATGTGCCGCTGTCGGAGATCGCCATCAACTGGGCGGCCCAGAAGGAATTCGCCTCCAGCGTTCTGGTGGGAACCCAGAAGGCGGAGAGAGTCTATGAAAACTGCCGTGCCTTCGACTGGATGCTTTCCGATGAGGAAATCGCTCTCCTGGACAAGGCCGCTGCGGAGCTGTAATCCGCAGACTCTGCGGAAATCTATTCGAAACGAATTTGGGACTGATTTGAATGAAACGACATGAAATTGACATGCTGAACGGCTCGCTGGGAGATAAAATCCTGATGGTGGCCCTTCCTCTGGCCGCTACGGGAATTCTCCAGCAGCTGTTCAATGCCGCGGATATCGCCGTGGTGGGGCGCTTTGCCGGCACCACCGCCATGGCGGCCGTCGGCAGCAACAGCCCGGTGATAGGCCTCCTGGTCAATCTGTTCACCGGCATTTCTCTGGGCACCAACGTGGTGATCGCAAGACGCATCGGCGCGGGGGATAAGAAAGGCATCCACGATGCCGTGCACACCTCCATCCTGCTGGCCGTTCTGGGCGGTCTCCTTCTCATGCTCCTGGGGCAGCTGATCGTCTACCCTCTCCTGGGCCTTCTCTCGGTCCCGGCGGAGGTTCTTCCCGGTGCGGTGCTCTACCTGCGCATTTACCTCATCGGACTGCCGGTCATCTTCCTCTATAACTTTGAATCGGCGATTCTCCGGAGCCGGGGCAACACCAGCACGCCGCTTATCTGCCTCACCATCTCCGGCATCCTGAATGTCTTCCTGAACCTGTTTTTCGTCCTGGTTATGAAGATGACCGTGGAGGGCGTGGCTCTCGCCACCGTTCTCTCCAACCTGGTCAGCTCCGGCCTCCTGTTTCTCTATCTTCTCCGGGATACCGGAGACCTCCATGTGGAGCCTAAGGACCTTAAAATCAGCCGGGATGTCCTGTCGGACATCGCCCGCATCGGCCTTCCGGCAGGTCTGCAGGGCATGATCTTCTCCATCTCGAACCTCTGCGTCCAGTCGGCCATCAATTCCCTGGGCGCCGCGGTAATGGCAGGATCCGCCGCCGCATTCAATGTTGAAATCATCGCCTATTATGTGGTAAACTCGTTCAGCCAGGCAGCCACCACCTTCATCGGGCAGAATTACGGCGCAAGAAAGCCGGAGCGGTGCCTCAGGGTTGTCCGGCTGTGCCTTCTGCAGGGCAATATTTTCGCCGTGGCCATGGCGGTTGTTATCCTGCTGACCGGCAATTACGTGCTGGGCTTCTTCAATGAGGACCCGGCCGTCATAAACGCCGGCCTCATCCGCATCCACTACATCCTGCTCTTTGAGCCGGCGGATGTGTTCATGGAGGTCCTTTCCGGCGTCATGCGCGGCTTCGGCAATTCCCTGCCGCCGGCGCTCCTGACGCTCATCTGCGTCTGCGGAAGCCGTATTCTCTGGGTCAACACCGTATTCCGGATGCACCCGGACTTCCCGACGCTCATGACCATTTACCCCTTAAGCTGGATTGCGACGTCCATCGCCCTGATCTTCGCCTATTTCCACATGAAGAACCACGCTCTGGCGTCCTTCTTCGGAAAATCCGGGCGGGATGCCGAAAAGCACGACATCGATTAATTTTCAGCTTTACCAGTTTTACCCTGTTCCACACGTACCACAGGAGAGTTTCATGCCCACCAAGAATTCCAAAACCCAGAGTATTACCTACGGAGCCATGATCATTGCCATCTTCGGCATGCTGCTCCTGTTAAACCGGCAGACCGGAAGCTTCTTTGAGGAAGTGTTCCTCTACATTTTCCCCATTCCCATGGTGGCCTATTCCGCCATCTACGGCTGGAAGAGAAGCATCCCCGTCTTTATCGGCATGTGCCTGATTTCCTTCCTCTGCGGTACCTTTACCAGTATTTTCTATGCCATCAGCCAGGCCTTCATCGGTCTGGCCTTCGGCACTTCCCTAAACCACCGGCGCGACATGACCCGCACCCTTCTGATGGTGATGGTTCTTTCCGCCCTGGCCAATGTGCTCAGCACCATCGTTCTGGCCTCCCTCTTCGGCTACAATATCACCGCCGAGGTGGCGGCTATGAAGGAGGGCATGCATGAGAGCATGGTCCACGCCATGGAGCTCACCAGCGGCTCCAATCCCCAGAGTCAGCAGACTATGGAAGCCATGGAATCCATCATGACTCCCGCGTTCTTAAAGCGGATGCTGGTGATCTCCATGATTTTCTTCGGCGCCCTGCAGGGCTTTATCGTCTATCAGCTGAGTCTGATTATACTGAAACGGCTCCGGTTCCCCGTAGAGAGCCCGAAGCCGCTGGTTCAGTATTTTCCGCCGAAGTGGGCGGGCTTCATCGCCCTGTTCTTTTTTGCAGGGTACTATTACACCACCCTGAAGCCTCTGGACAATGAATTCCTCCAGAACTTCTTCCAGACTCTCGGCACCTTTGCCCTGCTGTTTCTGTTCCTCTTCGGCACCGTCGCCGCCTACCAGGCCATCCGCGCCTGGCTTGTGCAGAACAAGATTATCGCCATGCTCCTGACCTTTTTCGCGGTGACAAGCTTCACCATCGTGGTCATCATCCTGGGATACCTCTACATCTCCGCCGGCTTCCATGACCTTCTCCTGGAGAAAATGGCGCAGAACGAGAAAAAACAAAAGAACACCCCGCCGCCGCGGGCCTTCTGATACATAGAGAATTACAGATCAAATGCTCACCGTTCCTGCTTTATACAGTGGTCCGGTGAGCATTTCTTATTTACAGCTGCCGCAGCAGATTTACCATCTCGATGGCACCCAGCGCGCAGTCATATCCCTTATTCCCGGCCTTGCTGCCGGCTCTGGCGATGGCCTGGTCGATATTTTCGGTGGTCACCACGCCGAACATGGTGGGAATTCCCGTATTCATGGCAACCTGGGCAATGCCCTTGGAAACCTCATTGCAGACGTAATCGTAGTGGGAGGTCTGGCCTCTTATAACGCAGCCTACACAGATCAGGGCGTCATATTTGCCGGACTTCGCCATGGCCAGCGCCGCTGTCGGAATCTCGAAGGCCCCCGGTACCCACACGGCCGTGATATTGTCCTCGTCCACGCCGTGGCGGACCAGGCCGTCCTCGGCGCCGCCGAGGAGCTTATTGACAATAATCTCATTGAATCTTGCGGCGATGATGCCGACACGCATACCTTCCGGTGCTACCACTTTGCCTTCTACGACTCTGATTTCTTTCATTGTATTCTCCTTTCGTCCCTCGTAATTCGCGTATAAGCCCGTGCTGCTTCGTGCTCCGCACGTTCCGCCATGCAGGCATGCCGGTCCGTGTCCACACGCGCCGGGAGTTTATACGCTCAGTATATGTCCCATTCTCGTTTTCTTTGTTTTCAGGTATTTGTAATCGTATTTCTGCGGCGGGATCTCAATGGGAACCCGCTCTTTTATCTCCAGACCGAAGTCGCCCAGCCCGTAGACTTTGTCGGGATTGTTGGTCATGAGCCGGAGGGATTTGGCTCCCAGGTCCCGGAGTATCTGGGCGCCGACCCAGTATTCCCGGAGGTCCGGCGCAAAGCCCAGCTTGACGTTGGCCTCCACGGTATCGTATCCCTGTTCCTGCAGGGCGTAGGCCTTGATCTTGTTGATGAGGCCGATGCCCCGGCCTTCCTGGCGCATGTAGAGGATGATGCCCCGGCCTTCTTTTTCCACCATCTGCATGGCGGTCTGCAGCTGCAGGCCGCAGTCGCAGCGAAGGGACCCGAAGGTATCGCCGGTCAGGCACTCGGAGTGTACCCGGCAGAGGACGTCTTCCCCGTCGCCCAGGTCTCCCTTCAGGAGAGCCACGTGGTGCTCGCCGGTGATGTCGTTGATGTAGCCGAACATCCGGAATTCGCCGAACTGGGTGGGAAGCTTCGCCTCCGCCTCTCTTATGACGTGGCTCTCATGGATCCGGCAGTAGTCCTGCAGCTCTTTGATGGTGATGAAGGTCATGTCATACTTTTTTGCCAGCTCCCAGAGCTTCGGGGTCTGCATCATGGTTCCGTCTTCATCCATGATCTCGCAGCAGACGCCGCACTGGGTAAGACCGGCCAGGCGCAGCAGGTCCACCGTCGCCTCGGTGTGGCCGTTTCTGACCAGCACGCCGCCCCGACGGGCGATCAGCGGGAATACATGGCCCGGCCGCCGGAAATCCTTCGGCTTTGATGCGGGGTCCGTGCACTTCATCATGGTGAACGACCGCTCCTTCGCGGAGATTCCCGTGGTGGTCTCCACATGGTCGATGGAAACGGTAAATGCCGTCTCGTGATTGTCCGTATTCTCGGACACCATGGGCGGGAACCCCAGCTTCTGCGCGATCTCGATGCTCATGGGCGTGCAGATGAGGCCCTTGGCCTGACTTGCCATGAAATTGATGTTTTTCTGGGTGGCAAATTCCGCCGCACAGATCATATCGCCCTCATTTTCCCGGTCCGGATCGTCGGTCACCAGGATGATTTTTCCGGTGCGGAGGTCCTCCAGCGCCTTCTCTATCGTATCGTACTGATATTCCATATTTACCTCCCCTGTGAATTAGAAGCCCATCTGTTCCAGGTATTCCAGCGTCAGGCCGCTGCCTGTATTTTCATCCGGATTTCCCCGCGGCCTGTCCTGCTGCCCCCGGGCCTGTCCCGGCAGGCCGTATCCCATAAGCTTCTCGATATACTTGCCGACGATATCATTTTCCAGATTCACGATGTCGCCGGGATTCTTCGACAGCAGCGTCGTCTCCTCGCCGGTGTGGGGGATGACGGATACTTTGAAGACCTGCTCGTCCACATAGGCCACCGTGAGGCTGATGCCGTCGATGGCGATACTTCCCTTTTCCACGATATAGCGGAGAATCTGCCGGGGTGCTGAGACCGTGACCCAGACCGCATTTTCCTCGCGGACGAGGCTTTCGATGCGGCCGGTGCCGTCGATATGACCCGCCACGATGTGGCCGCCGAAGCGGCCGTCCGCCGCCATGGCCCGCTCCAGATTCACCCTGTCTCCGGGTTTAAGACTCCCGAGGCCGGTGCGGCGCACCGTCTCCGCCATCACGTCCGCTGTAAATGCATCCGGCGAAAGGGACGTGACCGTGAGGCACACGCCGTTCACGGCGATGCTGTCCCCGATGCGGGTGCCTTCCAGCACTTTTTTGGCCCGTACGCGCAGCACCCCGGAGGTGCCGGCCAGGGAGAGACTCTGTATCTTTCCCGTCTCTTCGATGATTCCTGTAAACATTTAAGCCTCCTCCCGTCGTCTGTATGTGAGCACCAGGTCCTCCCCGATCCGCTCCATGCCCGAAAGGGTCCACAGAAGGGCTTCGCCCGGGTGTTCCACCCCGCAGCCTTCCACAGGGCTTTTGGCATGTCCTCCGAAAATCTTCGGGGCGATAAAGGCCCGGATTTCATGGACAATGCCGGCCCGGAGCGCGCTCTCATTGAGGGTGCCTCCGCCCTCCAGGAGGACGCTGTCGATCTCCTCTTCGCCCAGGCATTTAATCAGCGCTGCCAGGTTCGTCTGCGGCTCCCCGGCCGCCGTGCCCGTCTCCTCCGGCAGGTTCCAGATACGGATTCCGGCCCCGGTGAGCTTCCGGATCTTCTGCGCCAGCGCATGTTCCCCGAGGTTTCCTGCTGCCGGCCCGATGCGCTCTCCCCGCGGGAACTCCGGCATCGCCGCAACCAGGATGGTATCGACCGTATCTGCCGTCTTTACGATCTGCGAATCCAGGGGGATCCGAAGCCGGCTGTCGCAGATGATGCGCACCGGATTTCTTCCTCCCGGAATGCGGCAGGTAAGGAGCGGGTCATCTGCCAGAACCGTGCCGATGCCTGCCATAATCCCCATGCAGGCGTGGCGCATCTCCTGCACCCGCTCTCTGGCCGCTTCCCCGGTAATCCATTTCGAATCCCCTGTCTTTGCGGCGATCTTGCCGTCCATGGTCATGGCGTATTTCATCACCACATAGGGCGTTTTCGTCGTGATGTAGTGGAAGAATACGGGGTTCAGGGCATCGCATTCCTCCTTCAGGAAGTCCTCCTCCACCGTAAGTCCCGCTTCCCGGAGGATGGCTGCTCCCTTTCCCGCCACCTTCGGATTCGGATCTCTCGAGCCGATAACCACCCGGGTTATCCCCTGCTCCAGGATGGCCTCGGTGCAGGGAGGCGTTCTCCCGTAATGACAGCAGGGCTCTAAGGTCACATAGATGGCCGCCCCCGCCGCAGACTCTGTCAGACTCTTTATGGCGTTCCGCTCCGCGTGAAGCTCGCCCCGGCGGGCGTGATACCCTTCCCCGATGATGCGTCCTTCCTTCACGATCACGGCGCCCACCATGGGATTGGGATGACACCACCCCTCGCCCTTTTTCGCCAGGGCGATGGCCCGGCGCATATAGTATTCATCCTGTACAAGAGATTCCTTTGTTTTTTCCATAAAAAATCCCCCTGTCGGAATCGACAGGGGGGGGAGTTTTTCTTACTTATTCGCGAACACCGCAATGTCACGGTTCCTGCTTCGCAGGTACCAACTGAAAATGCCGAAAGCTTCTTCTGTGCAAGCACAGGAATCCTTCGGCATTTCCAGATGGATCGCGAATCGTAACACGCGTATTGCTAATCTTCTTCCATCCAGACTATACTGTCGGCCCCGGAGTTTCACCGGATCCTGCCTTTCGGCTCGCGGGCTTTACCGCCGATAGGGAATTTCACCCATCCCTGAAGATTCCGTATTTTGTTGTTTCTGCCCCCGACCTCTGGTTGGGGGAGCCCGTCGCGGCTCCCCGCGACTTCAAAGGAATCCGTACGGATTCCTTCATACAATAACTATAGATCCGCTGCGTTCTGCTGTCAATCAGCAGCCCCGCACTTATCATAGAATTTCCGGATATACATCCCCGATAATTACTTTGCGATATGGTAGATTTTGAGCATATCGTCATAATCAAGAACCTTGAATCCGCCGATGGTGCGCTTCTGTCCCCAGGAGCATTCCTCCGCCATGGCGGACAGTTCTTCCTCGGTGGGTTCATGGCCCAGAAGTTCCGTGAGATTGAGCGGCATATCCAGTCTCCGGAAGAAGGCCTCCGTCTTCATGATGCCTTCCTCGGCGGCTTCCATATCGTCCTGGGCAGTTACGCCGTATACTTTTCTCGCAAACTGTGCAAACCGTGCCGGGTTCTCACATAACACATAGCGGGCCCAGCTTCCCCATACGGCCGTGAGGGTCGCACCGTGGGTGGAATCATAGAGGGCAGAGATCGCCATGCCCAGCTGATGGCAGGACCAGTCGCCGTCTCTGGGGCCATCGCCCATGGAACCCAGTCCCGTGATGCCCACATGGGAAATGCTTCCGCACCACATCACTTCACTGGCCGCCTCGTAGTCCGTCGGATTCTCCACTGTCACCGGGCCGTACTTGATGATATCCCGGAACAGTCCCTCGGCGAACTCGTCCGTCAGGTGATTTCCGAGAATATTCGCGAAGTATCTCTCGGAGGTATGCATGAAGATGTCGGCTGCGCCGGCGCCCAGCTGCCACTTCGGCAGGGTCATGGTGAGCTCCGGATTCATAATGGCGAATCTGCAGCGGTTGGCGTCACAGTTCAGTCCCCGCTTGGTGAAAGGCTTTTGGTCATCCAGGGTAAGCACTGCAGAATTGCTGGTCTCGGAACCGGCCGCGGAGATGGTAAGCACTGCGCCGATCGGAAGGGAGGATGTAGGCTTTTCCTTCCCGATCCAGAAATCCCAGACGTCTGTCCCGGGCTTTCCTGCCGCATGGGCTACTCCCTTGGCCGTATCGATGACGCTTCCGCCGCCGACTGCCAGGATGAAATCAGCGCCGAACTCCCGGGCCTCCCCGGTCATCCGGCGGGCAGTGGATACCAGGGGATTCGGCACAACGCCGCCCGTGGCCTTCGCCTCGATGCCGCCTTCCTCCAGCGCCTTCATCACCCGGTCAATCAAGCCGCTCTTTACCGCGGACTTTCCGCCGTAGATGACGAGCACACGGCTTCCGCCGTGTTTTTTCACCAGCTCCGCGGTCTTAAGCTCCGCATCCTTTCCGAAGACAATCTCCGTCGGTGCGTAATATACGAATTTCTGCATTTCTATCTCCTTTCACTGCGTAAGGAATCGGCGCCGGATGTTTTATCCGACGCCGGTTATTTTCTCTGCTTTATTATATGTCATCTGCCGGGTATTTGCCAAGACAGATTTTATGCCTGGTATGTAAAGGTCAGATTAGTATCCGAATGCCTGTGCCCAGTACCATGCGCCGTCCGGTGCCTGGAATGCCGCTACGCCGACGGAGACGAACTTGCCGTTCATGATGTTCTCGCGGTGGGTCGGGGAATCCATCCATGCCTGGACAACGGAGTTGGCGTTGTAATAATTCTTCGCCAGGTTCTCGCCGTACATGATGGCGCTGTTGACGGTCCACCAGTCTGTACCGTTCGGTCTCTGGTGGGAGAACTTCTGCTGACACTCCTGAGCGCGCACCTGTGCGGCCTGCGCCAGAGCCTCATTCCATACCAAACCGCCGAGTCCGCCGGCTGCTCTCTGGTTGTTGACCAGCGCGAGGGTTGCCTGTGCCTCACCTGCGGTATTGGTGCTCGCCGCCTCGCCGGCCAGGGCGATGGCGCCGTCATCGATGTAGTGAATATCGCCTTCTTCTTCCTGGGAACGCGCCACGGCGTTATCGTCGACGGCCTTTTCGCCCTTCGGAAGGTTTCTTACTGCAAAAAACGCTATCACTGCCACAAGAAGCAGTGCCACGATTGCGATAACTTTCTTATTATTCTTCATACCCGTTTCTCCTTTGCTGCACTCTGTGCATCTCTTCGGAAAATCTCTCCCTCTGAGATAAATCTTATCACACATAAAGACAGGAAGTAAAGTATGCGGTCACAGGGTTCGGGAAAAATTTCGGAAATCTTGATACCTTTTCTTCTTTGTTCTATAATTTTCAGTATGAAAAGACTATTGACAATCATTCAGATATTGCTGTGCTTTTTCCTTCTGCCGGCGTCCGCCGCCTTTCTTGCCGGATGCGCAGAGCCGGCACCTCCGTCCGCCCTGACGGCACCGGAGGATCCGAATGTCCCCGGTGAGAGGGACAATACTCCCCACGTCCTTGTTCCCGAACAGGGCGGTTCGGAAATCTGCGGAAATGATGACGTTTCCATTTGCCTCTCCCACCTCGGTGACGGGTATTTCAGCGCCCGGTTTACCGGGGACTCCCCGAAGGTCAAGCTGCAGCTCACGGCGGAGAATTCTCTGACCTACACCTATGACCTGCCCGTTGACGGAGAATGGACCATTTTCCCCGTCTCTCTGGGCAGCGGCCACTATACCCTGGGCGTGTACTCCAACATCGAAGCCACCATGTACGCCGAAGTCTACGGCACGGAATTCGATGTCTCGCTCAACGATGAATTCAGCCCCTTCCTCTACCCGAACCAGTATGTCTGGTTTACCGGCGACACCCGGGCCATCGGCCTGGCAAAGGATCTGTGCTTTGCCGCCAACAATGACCTGGAGGCCGTCTCCTTTATCTACAATTATGTGGTCACCCATGTGACCTACGACCAGGAGGAGGCGGAGAATGTCCAGAGCGGATACCTTCCTGTGGTGGACGAGGTTCTGGAGACGGGAAAGGGCATCTGTTTTGACTACGCCGCCCTGATGGCGTCCATGCTCCGGACCCAGAACATCCCCACGAGGCTGGAGATCGGCTATGCCGGCTCGGCCTACCATGCCTGGATCAGCTGCTACATCAAGGAGATCGGCTGGGTCAACGGCATTATCCAGTTTGACGGCACCGACTGGTCTCTGATGGACCCGACGCTGGCCTCCAACCAGGGAGAGCGGAAACTGAAGGAGTTCATCGGTGACGGCAGCAACTACCGGACGGTCTATTACTATTGATGACGTACTATTGATGACGGCTATCACGGCTCTGTCCGCATCAACTGACACAGGAGTATTTTATGGCAGAACAGAAGAAAAAGATGCTTTCCAATATCCGGCTGTTCCAGTTTTTTGAGCAGCTGGGGACCCTGATCAGCGCAGGCACAAGGATCGATGCCGCCCTGGACATCATGAAGGATGACGCTGACAACGCAGCGCTAAAACCCCTCATCGAGGACATCATGCAGCAGGTCCGCGGAGGCCGGCATCTCACAGAAGCGGTAAAGGATACCGGGGTCTTCCCCGACTACGCCGTACAGCTTCTGGCCATCGGCGAGGAGACCGGAAAGCTGGATGAAGTCTGCGGGGCGCTCGCCCGCTATTACGAGGAGGAGGATGACCTCCGGCAGTCCATCCGCAGCGCGGTAAGCTATCCCATCATCATGATTGTCATGATGTTTGCGGTGGTGGCGGTCCTTGTCTACAAGGTCCTTCCGATTTTTGCCCAGGTCTTCGAGCAGCTGGGCGCCTCGGTAAGCGGCGTGACAAAGATGCTGATGAACGTGAGCGAAGCCATGTCCCGCTACTACCTGGTATTCTCCCTTCTGATGCTTATGGCCGTCCTTCTCTTTTTCTGGTTTTACTGTACCGACAGCGGCCAGAAGAAGTTCCGGGATCTGATGGCAGTCTTTCCGCTCACCCGGGATTTTTCGGAATCCCTGGCCCTCACCCGCTTTGCCGGGGGCCTCAGGCTGACCCAGTCTGCCGGCCTCGACCCCTTTACGTCCCTGGATATGACCGCAAAACTGGTGGACAATGAAAATATCCGGAAAAAGATCCTCGCCTGCAAGGAACGTCTGGAGCAGAAAGAATCTTTCTCGGAGGCCGTGAAAAAAGAAGGCCTGTTCAATCCCTTCTATGCCGGCATGATCTCCGTCTTCGCGAAAGCCGGCAAAATCGATGAAGCCATGGATTTCATCGCCGAACACTATAAGCAGGATACGGACCGCCGCATCAGCAGGGCCCTCGCCGCTATCGAACCCACCATGGTGGTGATCCTGTCGCTCATCGTGGGCCTGATTCTCCTCTCCGTCATGCTGCCGCTCATGGGCATCATGGCAAATATCGGGTGATGACGGGCTTCTGTCCAACCTATACCGCATCTGACAGGGAGTATTTATGAGAACAACTAGACGGGTCAATCCCCTGTTTCTGAGCGCCCTTGTTCTGGCCGTCTGGATCGCCGGCTTCTCGGTGCTTTTCAGCCGGCTGGACCAGGACACGAAAGCCGAGCAGCGCACGGCACTGGAAAATGCGCTCGAACGGGATATCACCGGCTGCTATGCCCTGGAAGGGGCCTATCCGCCGGATCTGCAGTATCTGAAGGATCATTACGGCCTCACCTGGGACGAGAAGCTCTTCTATGTGGACTACCGCCCCGTGGCCGCAAATATCCGCCCCTACTATATCATAATCAGCCTGACGGAGGAGGCCGGCCCTGACCGGGACCCCGCCGGGCGTGACGCCGGAGGAAGCCTATGAAATATGCAGATAACCGGCATTCCATCGACTTTGTCTTTGTGCTGCTGGTGTTCGCCGCCTTCATGATGACCGCGACGCTCCTGGTATCCCTCGGAACGGGAGAATATAAGAACATCACGGCCTCCATGCAGCAGAATGACACGGTGCGCCTTCCATCGGCCTATCTGACCCAGAAGGTCCGGCAGTGCCGCACGGAGGATGCCGTTCATGTCACCGAGCTGGAGGGCACACCTGCCCTCACGCTCCGGCAGGAGATCGCCGGAAAGAATTACGTCACCTGGCTTTACACCCGGAAGGGCACCCTGCGGGAGCTGCTGGTACCGGAAGGAAATCAGGATTTTGAACCCGCCACGGGTACGCCCATCCTGCCCCTGACCGATCTCTCCTTTGAGGAGTTGCGCCCCGGGGTTATCCTGGTGCAGCTGACCCCCGAGGACGGTCTTCGGGAATCCTTCATCGTGACGACATCCCCGCAGTAAATGAAAGGTCTTATCATGCCGAAACAAAGCAATCGCGGAAAGGGCTCCTCCCTGTTTCTCATCGAGCTCATCATATCGATCGCCTTCTTCTCGCTGGCGGCGGTGGTCTGCCTCCAGCTGTTTTTCCATGCCCACAACATGAGCAGGCGCGCCGCAGACCTGACGGAGGCGGTCCGCCTCTCCCGGACAGCTGCGGAGTGCTTTCTGGCCTCCGACGGGGAGGAAGCGGAATTCCGCAGACTCCTTGCCCTCTGTGAGGAGGGAACGGAATCCGACGGCCGCTGTGTGCCGGAATATGTAATCGACGGCGACACCCTGCACATCACGGTAAAAAACGGCCGGGACAGCGCCGAGGTATATACGCTGGATGTAAAGAATTACCGGCAGAAGGGAGGGACTCCCGATGAGCCGCAGTAGACGCATCACCACCACAGGCGGTGGCTTTTCCCTGATTCTTCTCCTCTTTATCCTCCTGAGCCTTGTCTGCTTTGCCACCCTGTCCATCGCCAGCGCGCGGGCAGATGAAAAGCTGGCGGAAAAGTACCGGGACCAGAATGACAGTTATTACCATGCCCTGAATGAGGCCCATGCCTGGCTCGAGGACCTGGACCGGGATCTCGAAACCCTGTACAGGGACGGCGCCTCGGAGGAGGCCTACTTTGCCGCCGCCGGGGGAAGGGAGCTGACAAAGCGCTTCTCTGCCGGGGAAAACTTTGACCTGGTGCTTACCCTGGAGCTTCTCCGGCCCAAAACGCCGGAAGGCCCCTTCTACCGCCTTACGGGCGAAAAAACAGAGAGTACCGTCACCTATAACTATGACAATACTCTCTCCGTCGTTAAGTGAATAACCGTTATTTGGGCCCGCAGGGATACCCTGCGGGCCGTCTGTGTCTTAATTACCAGCTGTACTTCTTTTCGCTGTTTTCCTGCGCGCGGGCGGATCCCTTTTCGACCGCGTCCGCATTTTCCGCATACTCCAGGGCCGTTTCCCTGGTGATAAGCCCTGCGGCCAGAGCCTCCGCCAGAGCCTCATCCATGGTGATCATGCCTTCCTTCCGGCTGGTCTGCATGGTATTGGCAATCTGGAAGATCTTATTGCCCCGGATGTTATTCCGGATGGCATCGGTGCTGTGCATGACCTCAAAGCAGGCTACCCGCCCGCTGCCGTCCGCCTTCGGCACCAGTCTCTGGGATACCACCGTTTCCAGCACCATGGAAAGCTGGGTCCTGAGCTGCTCCTTCTGCCCCTCCGGGAACACGTCGATGATACGGTTGATGGTGGCCGCCGCACTGTTGGTGTGCAGGGTAGAGAAAACCAGATGGCCCGTCTCCGCCGCGGTGAGGGCGGTAGAAATGGTTTCCAGATCCCGCATCTCCCCCACGAGGATCACATCCGGATCCTCCCGGAGCGCCGCCCGAAGCGCCGTCGCAAAGCTTCGGGAATCCAGGCCGATCTCCCTCTGGTCCACCAGGGACAGGTTGTGCCGGTAGAGGTACTCGATGGGGTCTTCCAGCGTCAGGATATGGCACCGCCGGTTGTTGTTGATCTTCTGAATCAGAGATGCCAGGGTCGTGGATTTTCCGCTTCCCGTAGGCCCGGTCACCAGAACCAGCCCGCTCTTTTTCTTATAGAGTTCAATAACACTTTCCGGGAGCCCCAGCTCCTCCGGTTCCGGCACCCGGGTGTTCATCATGCGGATGGCCGCAGCATAAGAACCGCGCTGGCTGTACACGTTCATTCGGAATCGCCCCAGCTCCGGCACGCCGAAGGCCAGGTCCACCTCTCCGTTCTTTTTCAGCGTCTGCAGCTGCTCTTCATTCATGACGCTTGTGAGCAGCCGCCTGGTATCATCGGGCATGAGCCTTGCCTGGTCCTCCATAGGCATCAGCTGGCTGTTCACGCGAATAACCGGCACCGTGGCCACGGAAATATGCACATCCGATGCGCGGCGCTCCCTGGCAGCCTTCAGAATATTCAGCAGCTGTTCATCTATCTGTGGCATGTCCTCTCCTTTACATCCTTCCCGACAGCCCTTCTCAGTCGCTGCAGACAGCGACAAAGGCTTCTCTCTGCTTCATCAGTTCCCTGTAAAGCTCCGCACACTCTGCTTCCCGTCCCGGCTGTCCTGCCCGGAGAATCTCCGTGATCTCCGACGCCGGCTTTGTCAGCGGGTCAAGGGCCAGATTGGCCAGCATTCCCTTTAAGCCGTGGGCCGCCTCAAAACCGGCTTTCATATCCCCGCTCTCCAGGGCTTTGCCCAGCGCCTCATAGTTGGCCGACTCCTGGGCCGCCATCTTCACCAGTCGGAGATAAAAAGCCTCATTGTTCATGCATCTGGACAAGCCTTCCTCCGTGTTTGCACCGAATTCCTTCAAAGCTGCTACTGTGAGCATTTTTTCCTCTCCTCCTTTTTGATAAACTTTTCAAATTCCTCCGCCGGAACCGGCTTCGAAAAATAATATCCCTGTACCATATCGCATCCGATCTCCCGCAGCTGCCGCAGATGCGCCGCTCTCTCCACGCCTTCCGCAATCACGGGAATCTGCAGGAATCTGGCGATATCCACCACCAGCTTCATCATCTGCAGGTTTTTCGCATTCGTCCGGAGATTCCGGATAAACCGCATATCCAGCTTCAGCGCATCCACCGGGAGCTCGGAGAGCATGTTAAGCGATGAATACCCGGACCCGAAATCATCCATCTCCACCCGGAATCCTGCTTCCCGGAGTTTTTCCACAACGCCGGTCAACTGCCGGGAATCCTGGGTATAGGCAGATTCCGTGATCTCCAGCAGATAATCTCTGGGGGCAATACCATTGTCCCGGACCAGTCCGAGAAGTCTCTCAACCATGTGGGGGTCGTAAATATCTATCCGGGAGACATTCACGGAAACCGGCAGGGTTATGCCGAATTTTTCTCTCCAGCGCCGCATCTGCTCCGCCGCCTCCTGCCACACATAGTGGTCCAGCTTCTGGATCAGGCCATTCTCCTCAAACAGGGGAATGAACGCGCCGGGGCTTACCATCCCGAATTCCGGATGCTTCCACCGGACCAGCGCCTCCGCACTCACAAGCTTCGGCCGCTCGCCCTGTATGGCGTACTTTGGCTGATACCATACCCGGAACTGGCGCTCCCTGAGGGCCTCCTCCACTCCGCCGATGAGGCGCTCCGCGAGAAGCTCCTTCTCATGCATCGCCCCGTCATAGACGGCGATGGACTGATTATAGTTATTCCGGATGGTATCTGCCGCCAGTTTTGCCCGGTCAAAGCGCCGCACCATCTCCACATTCCGGTCCGCCTTCGACCAGATACCCATGCGGAGGCGGATCTGGGTACTTCCCGAGAGCGCCTCCCCGAGGCCCTCATAAAGGCAGTTAAGGAATTCCTCCGGGTTCTCCAGATGTCTCACAAATACCAGGAACCGGTCCGCATCCCGCCGGCCGGAAAGCCCTTCCGACTCTCCCACGGCCTTCTGAATCCTCTCGCCGAGTCTTCGCAGAACCTCATCCCCGGCGCTTCGCCCATGCAGCTCATTCAGCAGGTGGAAATGACAGATGTCCACCATAACGGCATCCATCTCCTCCTCCGGATGATTCTGCTCAAAGAGCTCCGCATACCGGAAGAAATATTCCTGGTTAAAAAGACCGGTCAGCGCATCCTTCTCCGTCGTCCGGATGAGGTAGGCGTCCTCCGCCAGCTCGATGGTCCGCCACACTCTGGTCCGGACCACCTCCGGGTCGCTGAAGGGCTTCGTGATGAAATCCGACGCTCCCATGCGCAGACTCTCGATCTCTGCCCCCTTCTCCGCGGTCAGAACAATCACGGGAAGGCGCAAGAGCTCCGGATCCGCGCGCAGCTCCCGCAGAAGGCTCCTGCCGTCCATGACCGGCATATGCAGGTCCAGCAGCACCGCCGACAGCCTAAGTCCCCACTGCCGGATGAGCGCCAGGCCCTCCGCACCATCGGCCGCCGTCAGGACCTCATAGTCCTGTTCCAGCATATTTCCCAGAATTGCACGGTCGATGACGCCGTCATCCACAATCAGAACCCGCCGTCTGCCGCGGGCTGTATGAAATCTTTCGTGATTCTGTATCATTGCCCTCAAGCCTCCGTCTATTCTATGAACGCAATTCCGTTTCTTCCGTTATTCTTCACCTGATACAGTGCCGTATCCGCATCCTTGTAGATATCTCCCGTCCCGTTTATGCGGTCGCCGAAGGCGACGCCGACGCTCAGGGTGACAGCGGGCACATTGCCCTCCGGAACGGACAGCTTCTCGCGGATGTTCTTTATCTTTCTCTCCACCACGGGCTTAAGGTCCCGTCCCGCATGGTACATGAATACGGCGAACTCATCGCCGCCGATGCGGCAGGGCATATCCTCCGTACGGAACTCCTTGACCAGCAGAGTGGCCACCCGCGTCAGCACCCGGTCTCCGATGTCATGGCCCCAGGTATCATTGACGCTCTTGAACTCATCCACGTCAATGAGAAGCAGGGTCTCGTCGCTTCCCTCGGTAAACTGCATCCGTTCGTTCTCAAAAGCCCCCCGGTTATACAGCCCTGTCAGGGGATCGTGGGTCGCCTCATAGGATAAAAGCTCGTGGTTTCGCCGGTTTTCCAGAAGCACCGTGTTGTAGGCCTCCGCCAGGAACTGAAGCTCATAGGCGCCCTCCATCGGCAGCTCCTTCTGAGCCTTGATGTCTTCCACAAACCGCCGCAGAGGGATCATCACATCGCGGATATTAAAGGCAACCAGCAGGGCAATCAGGATGATCATCGCTGCGGTGAGCACCGCCTGCCGCCGCAGAAGCCGGTCCAGCTCCTGTGAGCTCTCGATCTGCTTTCTCCGGGTCTCTTCCATCAGCGCATCCACGCAGCGGTCCACATTTTCCGTGATCTGCTGCTTCGCCTCATAGTACGCCCCGTCAAACACCATCTCCTGGGCCAGCGCCATCTGTTCTTCGGCACTCTTCGCCCGATCCTCCGCGGAAAGCTCCACCATCTGCAGGGCCCCCGGCAGTTCTTCTTCTCCGATTCCTCTGGCTTCCGCGCCGAGACGCATGGAATAGTGCTCTCTCTTGATCAGCTGATTCGACAGATCCATCGCCTCGCTGAGGAACCGGTAGGCTTCCTTTCCTTCCAGATCCTGACCCATATGCTCCAGTGCATGATCTCTCCGCCGCGTCTCCTCCGTCTCCGTGAAGAAATCCCGGATATGCTGTATATCTCCCGTCACGACAAAGGCCCGCACCCGGTCCGTCAGATAGTCGGAACCTGCCTGCATGTCCGAGGCGTCCGTCCGGCACTCAATATATTCTTCCGTGGCCGCCAGCATGCGGTTGTGGCTTTTTACCGCGCCGTAAGCCGTCCAGAGGATAAACAGGCCGAGGGCAACAGCCAAAAGGGCTGCAATCTGATTCAGCATCCCTATGCGAAGACCATGTTTATCCCGCTTTCGTCTGTGCTCCTGATTCTGCATCCAAACCTCCTGCGTACCTGCTGGTCTGTGCTCCGTCCGGTTATCGTGATAAATATATTTAAGTATACCACACAACAAAAAAGGTTTCTGCACTTTCATGCAGAAACCTTTTGCGAGGCGACAACCAGATTTGAACTGGTGATCAGGGTGTTGCAGACCCACGCCTTACCACTTGGCTATGTCGCCATATTAAAGTGACCCCAACCAGATTCGAACTGGTGTTACCGCCGTGAAAGGGCGATGTCTTAACCGCTTGACCATGGGGCCGTAATCTTCAATTCACACACAGTTCGATTTTAATTTATAAAAAAGAACCAGCTCCCCGAGTAGGACTCGAACCTACGACAGCGCGGTTAACAGCCGCGTGCTCTACCGACTGAGCTATCGAGGAATAAGATATCAATGGATATCTGTCGCTTTCGCAACAAAGCTATTCTACAAGATATCCTGATTGATGTCAAGTACCTTCCTATGAAAAAACGGGCCAATCACTCAAGTAATCAGTCCGTCCTCCAATAAAACGTACTTTCAAAACTGCACGCTGAATTCGATATTAAATACATCCTCATGAACCGTCTGGATAAGCCCTCGACCTATTAGTAACAGTCAGCTGCGTACATTACTGCACTTCCACCTCTGCCCTATCAACCTCGTACTCTCCAAGGGGTCTTACTTCTTACGAATGGG